>Ga0208148_1000728_pt1 | contig 12482 bp, 11 predicted proteins | sample DEB08_DNA_16_FD_184525 | JGI IMG/M metagenome (GOLD analysis project Ga0208148, IMG submission 184525) | Aqueous microbial communities from the Delaware River and Bay under freshwater to marine salinity gradient to study organic matter... | ecosystem: Environmental > Aquatic > Marine > Coastal ...
GTTCTAAAGCTGGTAAATATAATACAATGAGTTACATAAATTCAAAAGGAGAAAAGGTAGAATTTAGTAAAGGTAGTTTAATATACTTTCCAGACAAATTAATAGATTAATTATTAAGGGAGAAAAAAGTGGCTGTTGTAAAGAAAAAGAAGAAAGGGAGCAGTAAGGGTAAGAAAAAAGAATCTAATCCTAATAGCGTATTCAATACTATGCTCAGAGAAGCTGATGCTCTTAATATAACCGAAACAGAAAAAAGGTTTCAGAAGATTCTTGATGCTAGAAAAGGAAAGATTGTTAAAGCAGATCCATTGATAGAATTTATTACCTCAAATACCAATAGAGTTAAAAACGAAGGATATAAAACTAAAGAGAATGAATTTACTTTCAGAGATGGTAAGGCTGTTAAACGCAATACAGATTACCACATACATTATACAAATGACTTAAATGAGTGGTATATGACAGGCACTCAACACGTCCGTAGTAGTAAGATTATTAACAGAGTAAAAAATAATACAGATTTTCAAAGATATAATTTGTTAAATAAACAATCTAAATTGTCAATCCCATCTTCAAGAATTACTCCTACTGCAAAGGAAATTAAAGCCGGTGTTATGAAAAGATACTTTGCAAAAAAAACTAATGATTCAAGTTCTGCTGTTTTTGAAATATCGAAAGGTTATTTTCAAAGTTCTCCATTATATGATTATGCTGGAATTAGTTGGTCAATTGCAGGACCAAAAAGTCAAGTAGAAAGATATAATAGATTTCAAATAAATTTAGCATCTAAAACGATACCATCGATATTAAAACTTCTTAGTCCATTTGATATGTATAGAAAGAATGAGAGCGCTAATCCAAAAGAATCTGTTTTAGAAAGATTAAATATAAAAGATCCGTCTGAGTTAACTGCTTTAGAATTTTTTGCTCAAAATAGAACAAAGCCTAAGAAAAGTAGTAAATCCAAATCGAAATCTAAGAAAAAAAGTCTTGGTGGTGCGGGAGATTCATATAGAAGCACTGCTGCTTCAACTGCTGGTTCAAGCGGTGGTTCAAGCGGAGGCTCAAGCGGAGGTTCGTCTGGTGGTTCAAGCGGAGGTTCATCCGGCGGTGGATATTAATTTACATTTTGGTATATTAATTTAATATATATTATCAAATAAAAGGTTATATAAATGAAAAGTCAAGTCTTAGATAAAGGCTTTGTTGAGGTTGTGGATTCATTGGGAAATGATTTAACAGTCGTCAATTCAGCTCGTGTATCATTCGGTAAGAGAAAAGAAACATTCGATAAGTCAGATGAGAGGTTGGTTAGGTATTTAGCTAAATACAAACATTACTCTCCATTCAGACATCTACAGGTTCAGTTCCACATCAAAGCACCAGAATTCGTAATGAGACAATGGTATAAACACGTTGTCGGTATAGAAACCACATCCAACTCAGCTACTAAAGATCATGCTTGGAATGAAATCAGCGGTAGGTATGTGCCAGTTGAGGATTACTATGAGCCGTCAGTTTGGAGAAAACAATCCGATGATAATAAACAAGCATCAGAGGGTGTGTTAGACGACCTACAACAAAAAAGAATGAACGATGCTTATAATGATTTGATGAGAAAAGTTAGAATGACTTATGACAAGATGGTAGAAGCTGGTATGGCTAAAGAACAGGCAAGAATAATCCTACCATTGAATCAGTATACAGAAGTATATTGGACAGCATCCTTTCAAGCCATCATGAACTTCATAGAGCTAAGAGATGAGCCTACATCACAATGGGAAATACAACAATATGCTAAGGTTATGAAAGAGCTGATGTTTGATGTCTATCCAAAAACAACAGAAATATGGAGTAAGTTGTATTGGTAATAGTAGAATCAAATGATGAGTGGAATGGTTTTAAAAAGGTATTTAAAAAAGAAAGTTCAATATTACTTCCTGTTCAATGTGATGAGAGTAAACATCCCGTGGATAGTAAGTTATGTTTATTTTATGTAAGATTTTTAGATAGCTTAGAAGAATACATACTGCCCTTCAGACATTCAGATGCGGTAAATTTAAATACTGATTACATCAAAGAGTTACAGGCGGATAAGGATGTCTATACTTATGATAAGAAGAAACTGCTACATTTCATAGACTTAAAAGGTGTGCATGACCTACAGATGAAAAGTTATTTGGAAACTAATCAACCACTTATAATTGAAGATAGCATTACACCAACGCATGAATACTTTTATAGAACGCATTATAAGAAATCTAATTTAAATTGTGTAATACCTATAATGAAACATCTTGAAGCTAATAGAATAATAGTAGATAGAATTAAGTTAGGTGCTCTGATGGGTAATAAGCATACTGAACCTGTATTCAAAACTTATAACTTCAATGTATTGGAGAATTTGCAAAAGATAGAAAGTAATGGGTTGCAGACAACAGATGGTATGGTGTATTCAGAATACAATCCATATACTGCTACAGGCCGCCCATCCAATAGATTCGGTGGTATGAACTTTGCTGCTCTCAATAAAAAAGATGGTAGTAGAAAGAAGTTTGTAAGTAGATATGGCAAAGATGGTATGTTAATTGAGATGGATTATGACGCTTATCACCTAAGATTGATTGCAGATGTGATAGATTATCAATTTCCAAAGGGCTCTGTTCACCAACATATGGCTAAACTATATGGAGTGGATTATAATGAAGCAAAAGGATTATCATTTCAGTATCTATACGGACATATACCTGACGAGGTTATAAATAACAATCCGTTCTTTAAAAAGGTTCAAAAATATATAGATAAGGTTTGGAAGGGTTATAAATCGAATAATTTCATAGAATCTGATATTTATAGTAAGAGGATATACAAAAAGAACCTATCTGATATGAATAAGAACAAAGTATTTAACTATCTTATTCAGCTGATGGAGACAGAGAGCAATATGAGTATGCTTACAGAACTAATACCTAAACTAAAAGGTTATAAGAGTAAGTTAGTTCTGTATAGCTACGACTCATTTTTGTTCGATTTTCATATGAAAGATGGGTTGGATTTTATTAGAATGGTAAAGGGTATCATCGAAAGAGATGGTAAATATCCTGTGAAAGTAGCAAAGGGATGGAATTACCACAAAATGAAAGATATAACGAGGAACTTTAAATGATTACAGATTTAAGAGAAATATTAACAGAGTGGTCTTATCGAACACATGATGGTATACCTGATGTAAATAATAATGCTAAGTTAATACTATTAGAGAACATACTAAAAGAGTATGGTTGGAGCAGAGAGGCGAGAGATGAGTTGCTAAATAATTTGATGACAGAAGATTGGTGGTCAGATTACACACCAGCCCAACAAGCTCAATATATTAAAGACCATCCTGGCTCACAAAAAGCACAAGACGCTAAAGAAAAAGAAAAAGAAGATGATGACGATGAAGAAAAACCAAAAGAAAAGGGTGATGATAAAAAAACCTCAGAAAAAGTTATTGACGACTTAACTACCGATGATGGAAAAGCTTTAAATGATAGACAAAAAGCTAGTATAAAGGATAGTCAAAAAACCACATTAGATTATTTAAGATCTCCTATAGATGATGCGGGTAGAGAAAAGGGGATGAAAGGAAAGAAAATATCAGAAGAGACTCACAGAGCTCATATAAGAGCTGCTGATACATTAGAAGATATATGGGCAGGTAAAGAAGTATCTGATGAAGATAAAGAACATCTATCTAATTGGGTTGCTGTAGTTGAACCAAGTCAAGGCAAACCAAATATGTGGAGAATCTATATTGCTAGAGAGCCAGGTAAAGATGGAAAGGGTAATTTTAATAGGTTAAGAGGAATGCCTGCTGATAAGCTAGGTGGAAAGAATGGATTTGGCGACAATCAGCAAGGTAAAGTTATGCAAAGTTGGATGCAAGCAAATGGAATCAGAACTGTAAGAACTTCTACTTATGCTGGTAAATTAACTACTCCTAATCAAATGTTCTCTAAAGATGGTAAAGTAAAGAAGATAAAACAAATACCAAAAGAAAATGTAAAAAGAAATAATGATGGAAAAGTCAAAAGTGTGAAATTATCAGAAGGCTTGACATTAACAAGAGTGCCAAAAAAAGAAAATGAAACAGATAGAGAAAGAAAGAAGAGAGAGCAAAATAATGCACAGATAGATGAATATGGTTCACTAATTGAGAAAGGTGAATTAGAATTCATTGATATGGACAGCGGTGTCAATCCAGACTCTGCTGAAAATAGAAAGCAGATTATACAAGAAGGATTACTTGGAGTTTCTAAAAGATTAGATGAATTAGGTAACAGACCAATTGCTGGTGTTCCTGAAGGTCCTAATAACCCTCCGCCGGTTGATGCAGCTGCAACAGATATTATAAATAAAATGAAAGATTTATCAGAAAAAGATCCAAATGAAAATCCTAAAGAGTGGAAAGAAGAATTAGATAAGGTTATGGCAGAATTAGCAGAACACGAACAATTAGGAAAATCCTTTGCTAATATAGCTGAACTTTATTCCGCTATAAAAACAATGCACGGAGATGGTAAGGGAACAGAAGCAGGAGCCGCAGCTTTTTTGCCTGAAAGCACAACTTTGGAAACTGTAGATGTTCTTGTTGTTAATCAAAGTGGAGAGGGAAAAAATAAAATAGTTACTATAGATGGTCTTAGTGTTAAAAAAGGTGATGGTGGTGCTAGTCAATTAACTGCTAAAGCAAGAAAAAGTGGTTTTAAAAAAGTAGGAAATTTATCATCCGAGCAGGTTAAGGAAAAGACAATTGCTCTATCTAAAAAGCACGAAGGAATATATGATAACGATGATGTTTTTAATGAAAGTCCGCCAAGCAAAGAAAGTATCCAAAAAGAAACAGAACATCAAGAAAAAACACAAAATGAAATAAAAGAATCAGCAAAAGAGTTGGGTGTAGATCCTGAATATATTGATTACATTGAAAAGAAAATGAACGAAAGAAAAAAAGGAAAGCCCTCGCAAATAGAATCTGCTGTAGCTGGAATAATGAAAATTAGAAAAGAGCAGAACTTACCGGTGGGTCCTGAAATAGAAGCTATGATGACAAAAAGAATGCAGAGCTACTACTTATATCAAGCTATGAGTCATAGAGCATACAATCAAAATTTAGAATCTCAATACTTTGGAAATGATAGCTACAGTGTTAAAAATGGAAAGATAGCTATTTCTGAATCAGATGGGGTTGATAAAATAGCTTGGCCTAAATTTGAATTTAATTTAGGATTTTCTGCAACTGGTAGAAGTGCTAATGCTGGCGGCGGTAGATTCCAAAACTCTGATGTTGGTGAACCTGCATTTAAAAAATGGGCACCCGCTTAGTATGAAAACTCAACTACTCTGCACATTCACCCCTAAGAATATCTTAGATGATACATTAGAAATTATCATAGCATGCAATGATATACTCTATAGTAAGATTTATGTATTTGAAAATGGTAACGATATGTCGCAGTTAATTTGCACGTATAATGTTGAGTATGATCCTGATAATCATCCCGAAGATATTCAAAATACTATTTCCCTTCATAGAAAAAAGCAGAGTAATACTCTTTACACAATCAATGCACTTAACGAAGTCATCAGAGAGCTTAATGGCGGTGTATTAGATAAAAGATTTCCTATTCCGTGGGATGAATATTACAACAGTCTATTGCTCACAAATGATACGGGACTTAACAGAATACCTACTAAGATACATTCTATAATAGATGTAAATAAATGGGAAAATAAATAAAATAAAATTGTATTTCACTATTACATGTGATATATATTAATGGTTACGATGAGTGTAACTAACAAATAACAAATAAACAATAAAATAAGGAGAGTAAATAATGGATATTAATTCTATTCGTAAGCGTCTTAATCAATTACAAACCACAAACAATAGGACTTCAAATCTTTGGAAACCGCAACCTGGTAAACAGGTTATTCGTGTTTTGCCATATAAGCATAATAAGGATAATCCGTTCATTGAGTTGTTCTTCCATTTTGGTTTGAATAACAAAACCTATTTATCACCAATCACATTTGGTCGTCCTGATCCGATTGAAGAGTTTGCTCAAAAACTTAAAACAAGCGGAAACAGAGAAGAGTATCAGATGGCTCGTAAATTGGAAGCTAAGATGAGAACCTTTGCTCCAGTAATCGTTCGTGGTGAAGAAACACAAGGTGTTCGCTTTTGGGGTTTTGGTAAGACAGTTTATCAAGAATTACTTTCAGTAATCGCAGATCCAGACTATGGTGATATTACAGACGCAGTAAGTGGTCGTGATATTTCAGTAGAGTTCATTACTGCTGAAGAAAGTGGTGCTTCTTTTCCTAAGACTTCAATCCGTGTTAAACCTAATCAGAATCCAATTGTGGAAGATAAGGCACAGATGGAGAATATGTTAGAAAATCAGAAGGATATTACTGAGTTATATCAGGAACTATCTTATGAAGAACTAACAGGTGTTCTGAATACTTGGTTAAATCCAGATGATGCAGAAACAACTGAGGATAAGAAAGAAACTGCTCCTAAATCAGTAGTAGCAGCTTCCGCAGCAAATTCTAATGTTGAAGATGCTAGTGCTGCTTTTGACGATCTATTCAATAAGTAAATAAAGTGTAGTGGGTGTTGAAGCCAACACTAATAAAACCGAGTGTGTGCATCCAATATTGGAACATAAAGCCGGACACACCCACTATTTAATTAGGAGAAATATATGTCAGTTAAAGACGATTTAGCTGGAGTTCTCGCCGACTCTCTAAATAAAAAGTTCAAAGATTATAAGGTTGCATACTTCTTAGATGGCGCACAAGAAACACCAACAGATATCAAAGAGTTCATTTCAACAGGTTCAACAATGTTAGACTTAGCAATTTCAAATCGCCCTAATGGTGGTATTGCAGTTGGTAGGATTACAGAACTGAATGGATTAGAAAGTAGTGGTAAATCATTAGTTGGTGCTCATCTGCTTGCAGAGACACAAAGAAAGAATGGTGTCGCTGTCTATATAGATACAGAAACAGCAGTAAGTGAAGAATTCTTAGGTGTTATAGGTGTTGATATGAATAAGATGTTATATCTACATTTAGAAACTATCGAAGATATCTTTGAGGCTATAGAAGAAATAGTAACTAAAGTAAGAGAATCAGATAAGAATAGGTTAGTAACTATCTTAGTAGATTCGTTGGCAGCTGCCACAACTAAGGTTGAGTTAGATGCTGACTTTGATAAAGATGGATGGGCTACTTCAAAGGCTATCATCATATCAAAGGCTATGAGAAAGATTACTCAAATGATTGGTAGACAAAGAGTTGCTTTGGTATTTACAAATCAATTGAGAGTAAAGTTAGGTGCTATGTTCGGTGATCCTTATACCACATCAGGTGGTAAGGCTCTTCCATTTCATGCATCAACTCGTGTAAGACTAAAGAACAAAGGTCAGATAAAAGATGCTAAGAAGAATGTTATTGGCATGACTATTCTGGCACAGGTAATCAAAAATCGTTTAGGTCCTCCACTCAGAAAAGCAGAGTTTCCGCTCTACTTTGAAAGTGGTGTAGATGATGAGGGTAGTTGGTTACAAGTTCTAAAAGAACATAAGATTGCTAAGGTTGGTGGCGCTTGGTATACAATGGATGACCATAATGGTAAAGAGATTAAATTTCAATCTAAAGAATGGGCTACTATGCTTGAAGATGAAGAATTTAAAGCTCATTGTTATCAGATGATTTGTGATAAGGTTATACTAAAATACACCAAAGCTGATTTAGGAATTGATGATGTAGAGATAACTAATGAGGTTTTAGGTGACTAATGCCAAATACTTATCTATACTTGAAGAAATAAAGAACAAAGGTGGCGATACAGCATCAGAAACTGCTGATGATAAGGTATTGATTATAGATGGCTTAAACACTTTTATAAGATGTTTTAGTGCTATACCAACTCTCAATGATGACGGTGCTCATGTTGGGGGAATAGTTGGTTTTCTAAGGTCAGTTGGATACGCTATAAGGACTATTAGACCTACCCGAACTGTCATAGTATTTGATGGTAAAGGTGGGTCTAACCGCCGTAAGAAAGTATTTCCTCAGTATAAAGCTGGTAGGAATATGTCGGAAAGGTTAAATCGTTCTTATGACTTCAACAATAAAGAAGATGAACACGAATCAATGATTATGCAATTAACGAGAGTTATTGACTATTTAGATTATTTACCCGTTACCACAATTACTATTCAAAATATAGAAGCTGATGATACAATGGCTTATGTTACTAAGCAGATTCTAACGACATCTAAGGTAGTTCTAATGTCTACAGACAAAGACTTTCTTCAATTAGTAAATCACAGAGTATCAGTTTGGTCTCCTACAAAAAAGAAGATGTATGATCCTCCAAAAGTTTTAGAAGACTATGGGATACCATCTCATAACTTTGCTGTCTATAGATCTATAGATGGCGACAAGTCTGATAATATAAATGGTGTTCGTGGTTGGGGATTGAAAACTATTCAAAAAAAGATTCCTCTTTTACTCGAAGATAAGATACTTACTATAGAGGACGTTATCAAAGAAGATGAAAAGCTCAAAGAAAATGAAGAAATATTAAAGAGAAATTATCTGCTGATGCAATTAGAAGAAGTAGATATCAGCACTTCTGCTAAAACCAAAATCTTAGATAAAATTAGAGAGCCTATAAATAGATTAAACAAAATGCAGTTTCAGAAAAAATTCATAGAAGATAGATTGTTTGCTACATTACCAAATATGGAGAGTTGGCTGGTTCAATGCTTTGCAAAACTAAATCAGATGGCTGAGGGAACGTATGGGAAGAAAGAGAAAGTATAGTTCAGAGGCAGATAGAAAAGCTGCACAGAGAAAGTGGTCTATGGAATATTACCGTAGAAACAGAGCAGTTCTCCAAGCAAAAGCCAGAGAACGTTATCGTAAGAAAAAACAAATGGAAATAAAAGAAAGAAAAATGAAGGAATTGTATGGCGAGTGAAAATTTTAATCAGTTTGGTCCAACATTTCAATCGAAGATAATCTCATCTTTGCTAACAGATAATAAATTCATACAGACAATAAGCGATATATTAGAACCTAAGTTTTTTGATTCTGATGCTAACAAATGGTTAACTAAACAAGTCAGTAAATACTTTTATGAGTTTAGAAAAGCTCCTACATTAGAAGTTCTAAAGATAAAAATCAATCAGATGGATGATGATATACTAAAGGTTTCTGTTATAGAAAATCTGAAAGAAGCTTGGAGAAATATAGAGGCTACTGATTTGGAGTTTGTAAAGCAGGAGACTTTAGGTTTCTGTAAGAACCAGGTTCTTAAAGGTGCTATTATAGAGTCTATAGATTTATTAGAACAAAAGAACTATGACGAGATAAAAGTCAAAATCGATGAGGCTATGAAGGCTGGTAGCGAAAGAGATTTAGGTCACGACTACATCATTTCATTGGATGCTAGATTAAATGAGTCTGTCAGAGCAACTATGCCAACTCCGTGGGAAGCAGTAAGTAATGTAATGGATGGTGGATTGGCTGGTGGTGAGTTAGGAGTATTAGTTGCTCCTGCTGGTATAGGTAAGAGTTGGTGTCTACAATCATTAGGTGCTCATTTAGTAAAGCAGGGTAAAACTGTTGTTCATTACACTTTAGAATTAAATGAGAGTTATGTTGGTTTAAGGTATGATACTGTGTTTAGTGGTGTTACTACTTCTAATATTAAGTTCTATCAAGATGATGTGCAAAAAGTTATAGATACGCTTACCGGTAAATTGATAATTAAATATTATCCAACCAGAGCCGCTTCGGTGAACACATTGGCTGCTCATCTAAAACAGATGGAGATACAGGAAATAAAACCTGATGTGGTTATTGTGGATTATGCTGATATTCTAAAACCAACTACATTCTATAAAGAGAAGAGGCATGCTACTGGTGAGACATATGAAAATCTTCGTGGTATGGCCGGTGAGTTTGATATTCCTGTATGGACTGCTTCTCAAGCAAATAGAAGTTCGTTAGAAGAAGAAGTGATTGATGCTAGTAAGGTTTCAGAAGATTATTCTAAGGTTATGACAGCAGATTTTGTTATGTCTGTAAGTCGTAAGGTAGAGGATAAGATTGCAAATACAGGTAGGTTTCACGTAATTAAGAATAGGTTTGGTGTTGATGGAATTACATTTCCAGCTAGTATTAATACGAACACAGGCTTAATACAAGTGCATGAGGCTTCTACTGTTAGCGGTAAGGTTGCTCAAGGTAAGATGGATAACTCTGAAGAATATTTGCGTAAAACTTTATCTCAGAAATATAATGATATGGGCGGATTTGAGTAAATAAGATCTTGTATATATTATATTTAATATAGTGGAAGGTAAAATAAAATAATTAAGATAAGGGAAAAACTATGGAAAAATTTACATTAACGGATACATTTATAAATAAATACAAAAGAAAAAAAGCTCCGTTTGGTTTTAATGGTTTAGGTGAATTGGTTTATATGAGAACATATTCAAGAATTAAACCAGATGGTAAGAATGAACGTTGGTGGGAAACTGTTCAACGAGTCGTAGAGGGAACATACTCTATGCAAAAGAATCACATTGATTCACATCAATTAGGGTGGAATCCGTGGCAAGCTCAAAAGTCTGCACAGGATATGTATGAGCGAATATTCACTATGAAGTTTTTGCCACCAGGTCGTGGACTTTGGGCTATGGGAACTGCCATAACCGAAGAACGAGGCTTATACGCTGCCCTTAATAATTGTGCTTTCGTATCAACAAAAACAATCAAAGAAGATTATGCTAAACCTTTCTGTTTCCTTATGGATGCTAGTATGTTAGGAGTGGGTGTAGGATTTGATTGTAAGGGTGCTGGAGAGATTGTCGTAAAAGGTATTAATGCAGATAGAGAAGAAACTACATTTGAGGTGCCTGATGACAGAGAAGGTTGGGTTGAATCATTAAAGGTTCTTTTAGAAAGTTATTTTCACGGAACTGCTTCAGTAAAATTCGATTATAGTAAAGTCAGAGCAGCCGGTGAACCAATAAGTGGCTTCGGTGGCGTATCAAGCGGTCACGAACCTTTAGCAGAGGTGCATGAAAGTATAAGAGAAGTATTGGAAAGTAACAGTGGAGAGCCAATAACAATTACAACTATCGTAGACATAATGAATCTTATTGGTAAATGTGTTGTAGCTGGTAATGTAAGAAGAACAGCAGAGATTGTATTTGGTGCGCCAGATTCAGACGAATACTTAGATTTAAAAAATTATAAAGTTAACCCACATAGGGAGACATATGGATGGACATCTAATAATAGTATATTTGCGGAATTGGGTATGGATTATACTGCCGCTGCCGAACGAATTGGCGATAATGGTGAGCCTGGTTTTGCTTGGCTAGATAATATGAGAAAATATTCTCGCATGAAGAATGGTGGAGATAACAAAGACCATAGAGTTATGGGTGGTAATCCTTGCTTAGAACAATCATTGGAATCATATGAGTTATGCTGTTTAGTAGAAACATTTCCCGATAACCACGATTCATTAGAGGATTATCAGAGAACACTAAAATATGCTTACTTATATGCAAAGACAGTAACATTAGGTAGAACTCATTGGAGTGATACAAATCGTGTGATGTTGAGAAACAGAAGAATTGGATGTTCCGTTAGTGGAGTGGCTCAGTTTATTACTAATCGTGGTTTAGATGAGTTAAAGAATTGGTTAAATAGTGGATATGATATAATTCAACAATGGGATGATATGTATTCTGATTGGTTCGCTGTTCCTAACTCAATTAAAACTACTTCGGTTAAACCAAGCGGAACTGTATCTCTATTGGCTGGTGCTACTCCAGGCTTACATTATCCCGAAAGTAGATTTTACATAAGGAGAATGAGGCTATCAAAACATTCAGACTTATTAGCTCCTTTAGAAAAGGCAGGATACAAATTAGAACCAGCTTTTGGTTCAGAGGACACAACAATGGTTGTTGAAGTTCCTGTAGATGTCGGTGAGGGGATAAGAACAGCAGCTGAACTTTCGATTTGGGAACAATTCAGTTTAGCTGCTTTCTTACAAAGACATTGGGCTGATAACCAAGTAAGTTGCACAGTTACATTCAATCCAGAAACGGAGAAAGACCAAATTGCTCCTGCTCTAAATTATTATCAATACCACTTAAAGGGTATTAGTTTATTACCTAGACACGACTATGGTGCTTATCAACAAATGCCTTATGAAGCTATTGAAGAAGAAACATATCATTCAGAAGTTGCTAAATTAGGTAAGTTATCTTTTGGGGTAATAAAAAATGAAGAAGCAGAAGTAGATAAATTCTGTAACAATGATTCGTGTGAAGTAGTTCCAATGACCGGTGATAATGATGATCAGGATTTTGCAAACTAAATGCGGACAG
>Ga0208148_1000731_pt1 | contig 12449 bp, 25 predicted proteins | sample DEB08_DNA_16_FD_184525 | JGI IMG/M metagenome (GOLD analysis project Ga0208148, IMG submission 184525) | Aqueous microbial communities from the Delaware River and Bay under freshwater to marine salinity gradient to study organic matter... | ecosystem: Environmental > Aquatic > Marine > Coastal ...
TCTTCAAAACTTTTACCAAGTTCAATCCAATTTAAAATCTCATTTAAAATTTCAATTTTGGCTCTGTGTCTACCTTTAGTTTTTTCTAGTCTTGCTCTTGTTCTAGCTGCTGGTTCTTCATTCATTTAAAGTCCTCCTCTTTCATTGGTGTTGTTTTTTCTTTCTCATCAAACATTAACTCATTATACATGTCTAATCTTTTTAAAAACTTATGCTTCCAGCGTCTAAGTTCTGGTCCTTCTACCTTAAATTCTTGGTAATATAAGTCAGGCGTGCATACCATGATAACTCCTTGTTGTATCTTGGAGCCGTAGACGTAGTCGTGTGCCATGGCGTATGCTGCAATTTGCAAATAATAATCTTCGATCCATTCTTCCCGTTTCGGACGGTTAGCTTGTTTGAAGTCAACAACAGTTTCCATGCCATTGTGTAGACAGACAAGATCTGTTTGACCTGCGTACAGGCCCGGATAATGTAACGTAACTTCTGACGCGTAATATTCTTCCACAGGCGCAAGACCAATCTCAATAATTTTGTCGGCCATGGGACGCGCCTCTTGTCCGATTGCTGTAAGATCAACACAGCCAGTGCCGAGCACATAATGTTCCAGGAATTTATGCATACAGGTGCCCCGTGCACTAGAATGATTCTTGATACGTTCTGCGTTCTCTTCTCCAACTTTTGCCTTCCATTTTTTTATAAAATCTTGATTTTTGGTGGCTCCTAATATCGTAGTTACACTAGGAAGTCTATAATTATTTATTTCGTAAACACGTTTTCCAGTTCCTTGGTCCGTGATCTGTTTTCCTTGCATGTAGTTGTATTTGTTACTTTTTTTCAACCCTGATTCTTTACCAATACTATGGAATTCTTTTATATCTTCATCACTCATCATTTTCCAATTTTTCCTGTTCCTTCTTAAACCCTTCCATCAACTCTTCGTGTAAAGTTTTTTCTTTCTTACCAAAGATTTCATCAAAACGTTTACGGTAAACATCATTTACAATTCTAGATTTACCATCCCACTGTCTACCTTTTTCTTTTTTTGTAGCCATAACCTTTCCTCCTATCACTATATAACTTACACCATGACCAACTAACAATTTTAGTCGACCAATGATTTACAAAATATAAAAAATTATAAATATATTTATCAAACATTAAAATTCTAATCCTAACACAATTCCTTTATTTCCACTTTTTTCAAATGCAGGACTTATAAACAAAGTGCCTGCTTTATATCTTATCATAGGTAAAATATCTTCTGAAGTATATCCTGTCACAAGTCCTAACTCTAGTTTCCAATATTCATCTAACTCAAACTCTTTACCTATATAGGTGCTTATTCTATCTTCTGAATTGTAATAAACACCTCTTATTAAGTTATTAGATGTACATCTAACATGTGGGTGAATATTATTATAATCACCCTCAAGACCAATATGCATAGAAACAGCTAACATAAAAGACAAACAGCTCATATTTTGTTTGCCTTGTAAAGTTTTAAATCTATTATCTCAGCATTCTTTTTAATAGGATAACAATCTTTACCATTTGGTCCAACATTATCTTTTGTGTAATGCTCTATCACTTGTTGTATCTTAGGTAATTTTGTATGCGCAAACGGCCATAGAAGGCAGCACACATAGTATGCGTCTCTAAATGTACAACGCCATCTGTATTGTTTTAAATACGGCGTGCCATCGCTTCTATTACCTTTTACTTTTTTAGGAGTCAGTGTACCAACACCTAATACTTCATGTACCCAAATCAAAACTGATCTATCGGTCATCGTGATTTCCATGTTGATACGCATAGAATTAGATAACCGATATCCAGGTTTACCCTTGTGTTTCTTTTTCTTCTCTATCCCACGTCTTATATGAATTGATCCTTCACCATCAAACAAACCTGCGATATACGCCTTGTCAACATCTTCCATTAATGTATTGACATCCCTTCTTCCTCAAACTCAGAAAAATCTTCATTACCATAATCGTAGATTTCTCCTTGAGAATCACAGTCCCAGCATTGATGAATCATGTCTTCTTTTTCAATAATGCATGCGACTTTTACGTATCCATTACCTTTACAGGTAGGACACACATATACTTTCTTAACTTTTTTTAATTTTGCCATTTAATTTCTTCACTTTCTCATTTGCGATTGATTCAATGGTTTTACTTATTGACAGTTTTGCATCAGGTAATAGCACCTTAGACAAATCTATCAATTTCTTGTATGTCTCGTGTGTTAATGATACATTTCTGTATTTATTTATGTCAGTCATTTTTGCCTTTCATTTATTAATAATGATAATATAGGAGATTAAATCTAAAAGTCAATGACAAAGTTTATTTTATTAATGTTAGTTTGCAGCAATATCCCAGGAAATGATTGTAAACCCATTCCAACCCCTGTTAAAGAATTTAGTACTTATCATGAATGTGCTTATTATGGATATGATTATTCGGGTTCTTTGTTAAGATCTATGGGTGATGCTAATGTTGACGAGTATAAGATGTATACTATGTTTTCTTGCAAAGAAAATAGTTTAATTTGACAATGTGTCACAATTGTGTTAACGGTAAGACTTCTCACCACAATTAAACCTATCCATCACTCTCTCTTTGGATAGGTGTATATTCATATCAAACCAGCTGTTTTCCGTGCACGTACTAACAGCCGGCCAAACTCCAGGTTGCTACCTTGCGGTCATCGCTAACGTACAGGGAAATGCCATTGGCAAGATTTGGACGCCCTTGAGCTTTCAGTTCAATTTTGTATACAACCAATCAGATCACCACTACCATCGTTCATTACATGAGCGTTGATAGGATAGTCATGATACGTTGTCAGTTTCAGTCTTATAATATCACACAGATCAAACAGATCTAATTCGTTTGCCACTAATGACATATGTTCCATCATCTGTTTTGTTAACGGAACTAACTGATACATTCCATCGTTCAGTATTATAAGATCCATCAGCCCACTCCTTTATAAGTTTATACCATTTATCTTTATAGTATGGGTCTTTTGTTTTGTTGTAGTCGTTTGCTGTTTCGTCTATTTCTTGCAATAGTGTCTGCATTTGCTGTTCCTTGTGTTATTATCTTATTTATACTATGTGCTTTTAACTTTACATTTACACCATACGAACGCCATGCTTTTTTCATTAAATTTAACTCTAATAAAAATGTAGACCATTGTCCTTGTGATATACTCTCAACATCTAATGTAACTGTCTTCATTTTATTTTCCTTGCTATATAATCAAAGACAGGTCTTTTTGGTGTAGCAGATTTCTGCATTACTGTTTTTCTTTTTTGAAAAAAATCTACTTTTCCTTTTTCAGCTTGTCCTGCAAATAAATTAGGTATAACCCCAACATTTCTATCATAACATCTGTCTTCTGCTAGATTACCAGTGTAATAAACAACTGATGCACCTACTTCTGCAGTGTCAACCCATTTTTCTATATTTTTTTTATTCATTGTATTCCTTTCGTGTTAGTTTTTTTTATATTATATGTGCAACCTTTAATTAAACAAGGTAATGTAAAATCTCTTGGTCTAAGGTTTTTACCTACCAAATTAATTTCACATTTAGGACACACACCTCTTGCCATTAAATCACCAGAAGTTCCGCCCACTTTTTCTACCATATGCCAATCTTTCTTAGCAATTAATTTAGCAGCAAACTTTAAACCCGCTACAACATCTTTTGGTTCGTATTCAGATTTAGCTGCTGTTAAAATTAATTTTTTATAAGCGTTAAAAACTCTAGCTTCTTCTTTTAACTGCTTAATTTCTTCTTTTAACATATCCATTGGTGTTATTTCTTTTACTCTCATTTTTTTAACTCCTTCATTCTTTCGTACATTTTTTGTAAATCATAAGCAGTACAATTTAAAACAAAAGAAACCATATCTTCTCTTTTTTCTTTTTGCTCTGCATGCACTTTTGCTTTGTTTTCTTGTTGCACCTGATCGATGCCCCATCTTGTTTGATCTGTCATAATATTCCTTTCATTCTTTCTATATAGGATATTAGATGATTATTGTCAACCCCTTATTTTCCCTGGCCATTATATTTCTTAAATTGGCGTCTTTTGTGCTTATTCATTTTACATGTACTAGGATTTCTACCTATATTTGTTTTGTGAAACACAGATTCGTGCTCTACTTTTGAGTACATTCCTTTAGATTTTTTTGCCATCTTTCATTACTAATTCGTGTTTTTCTTTTTCACTTAATGCAACTGCAGGTATATAACTAATTTTACCATTTATATGTTGTCTAAGATCATTACCACATAATGTACATCTATAAAATTCTGGTATAACTGATACTAAAACAGTTTCTTGATTACACTCTGGGCATAAACCATTAACAACTTCTGTGTTAAATTTAATTTTATTTTTAATAGACATTAGTTTGATAGTGGGTTTTTTGTGCTAACCTTTATCTCTTCTATTTGTACTTTTAGTAATTCTATTTCTTTTTTATTTATTTGAGAAACTGTGTGTGAGTGTTCTGTATCATGTGTATGTTCTCCAACTTCATGACTATGAGATGTATCTGCGTTTTCTAGTTTGTTAACTTTTTCTTCTAATACTTTTATTTCAGATAAAAAACTCATATCGATACCTTTAGATGCACCTTCTAATACTTCTAACTTAGTCATAACTTCACCATACTTAACAAACCCGCCACCTATTGCTGCGATGACTCCAAGTAATGCTGCGACTCCTGCTAGTTGACCTTTAATTTTATCCATTTTTAAGTACCTCTAGTTCTATTAAAAGCTGTTGCTTTCTAGAATTAATCTCCATAAGCTTACGTGCTTTAATATCCATCTTATCATTTTGTATATAAGTTGCAAGACTCTTATCTGCGTAGATTAATCTGTTATCTATAAGGTTTAATTGGTCTAAGTATATATCTTTTGGCTTGTAAAATGAAGTCGCTTGATACTGGTCCAGTGATTCTTGTTGACTGGTCATAGCTTCCATTTTAATTATATTTTTTATTTGTAGATTTTTAGAGATATTTTTTATATCCTTGTCCACTTTTTCCATTACTTTTGCAAGATTTTTGACGATAGCTTTTTTCTGTTGTATTGCTTTTTGTTTGGCAATCTTTTTTGTCTGAACAGCGGACTTTGTAGGAGTCTCGCTAGTAGGTTTCTCTTCTTTAATTTCTTCTTCATTTGATTCTTCTATAATTTCTTCTTTTGACTCTTCTATAACCTCTTCTTGTTTTTCTTCAATAGTTTCTTTTTCTTTTGGTGCAGCTGCCATAGTTTTAGGTTCTTCTTCAATCATTTCTTCTTCCATAGCAGGTTCTTCTTCAACCATTTCTTCTTCCATAGCAGGCTCTTCTTTAGGAGGAGGTAGGAAACTAGATATCAATTCATTAGTCTCTTCAATAATTTCTTCTTCTGGCATGTTAGCAAACATAGATGTAGCCATGGGTTCTTTACCTATAGTTTCTTCTTCTATTTCCATAACAATTTCTTCTTCAAAAAACTTTTCTTCAAATTCCATTTCTTCTACCATCATAACCATAGATTTAAACTCTAACTTTGGTTCTTCCATAGGTTCTTTAACTAATTCAAATGTAAACTGTTCTTCAAATTTAAATTCTTCTCTAAATGTTTCTTCTATTCTTTCAAAATTAATCTCTTCAAATATTTCTTCAAAAATTTCATTTATCTCATCTGTAATTTCATTAGATAATACAGAAGTATCATAGGTCATAGTAACAGAAATGTTATCTACATTAGGACCACCTAAATTAGCAGGAGCATTAGCATCAGATCCAGATATATTTATGTTACCTACGTTAGATCCTGTGCCATTGTATATTAATCTGTCTGTAAATATTGCACCATCTATACCTGTAACATCAGTTCTTATTGTAGTATTTGATGCAAGAGTATTGCCATCAGAGTCTTTGATTGTAAGTACATTTGTAAATGTATCAGCAGCACCTTGCCCGCCCCAACATCCTGCAACACTACATTCACCATTTTGTGCATCCATACTAGAGTCTAGTGTAATACCATTATCTAGCATATCTTGTGTTATAGTATTAGTAGATAAATTAAAATCTTGTTCAACAGAACCACTATCTCCAAACTCTAAATCATAATTACTTGCAACACCGTTCAACTCACAGCAATCATTTAATACTTGTACATCACCACTAGTAGTCCAACCATTAGCATTACCTGTTTCAAAGTTACCATTAGTAATTAAATTACCAGTTGTTATCTCTTCTGCATTAACAATAGTAAACAAAAATAAAAAAGTAATTAACCATTTCATTTTAATATAAGTTTAAGTATTGACTTTTCTCCTATATATATCTCTGTCTCAGCCATTGACTTTATGCATTGATACTCTATGTGAGATTTTGCTGCTCTCATTGCTACACGTTTACCTTTTAAACATTTAGACATAGACTCTTGTATTCTATGTTCTTTAATTTCACCGTTAACAATCATTAACAAAGCTACAACCATTTCAATCATTAGTGTGCACTTTTACCATTTGCTCTTACTTTATCTTTTAAATCTTCAACATCATTTAAAGCTTTTTCTAGTTGTGCTTTTAAGAATTCTATATTAACCTTGTTTGTCATATTTTGTTCTTGAGTTATTTCTAATTTTTCTGTTGTCTTGTATAAATCTTCTATCAACATATACTGTTCTTGGTCCGTGGGCAGTTGTTCTGACTTCTTGAGTAAGTCTGCCTGAAATAATTCTCTTGATGTCTCAAGAGATGTTAGTCTAGCTGTAATCTCGGTGTATGCAAACACGCCGGCTACAACGCCTGCGATTATCATAAGCATGTTTTTGACAGGCATGCTTACAGATGTGTTTTCGGATATTTTCATTTGTTGTGAATTGGTTTAGTATCTAAAAGTTCTTTGTCCATTTTATTTAATTCTTTTGTCATTTCTTTTTGTGCTTTTAAATCTGCTTTTTCTCTGTCTTTCATACGTTTAACGTATGTAGTATAATCTGGTCTTTCATGATCATACTTACCCCATAATTGTTTAGCTTCTTTACCAATCTTACCATCTATTGGACATGGTGTGCCTGCTTGAATCATAGACTCAAACACTCTTTCGTCTTGACAAAGTATGGCTACAGCTGCAACTTTCATACCAAAGTCATTTAATATTCTAGCTAACTTTAATCTTTCACAATTTTTATCTATTGCATGTTTACCACCACTAATACCAAGTCCAAATGTTTGCACACCCAATGATACACCTACAGCACAGACGTCTTGTGTCATAGAATTGTATGATGGTGCACCTGCACTTGGTGGTGCTGACTTAACATTTGAATTACTTGTAGAGTTTGTAGTTGTGTTAGAACTAGATCCTGTTTGATATGTTGTGGTAGCAGTAGATGTATACCCACCTTCAATAGCAGTATTAGACCCTGATGTATTTGTTTGTGTAGAACCTGGATACGCTGGTTTTGTAAATGCTAACAACACAAATAAAACAATTAGTATACCTGTAAAATAATAGTTCATCCTAGAACTCTCCATTATCTACTTGCCTCTCTACATGATGGACAAGTTTTTTTATAACCGTTTGGATGTTTTTCACAAACAACCGGTATGTCTGATTCTAATACATCTTCATACATTGCTATATGCTCATCTTTGCATTTACAAAATTTTCCAAAAATTTTTTCAATTAATGATCTAATCCATTTAATCATTTTTCTTTTCCTCCATTTCATAGAAGAACTTGTCAGTATCTTCTGTCCTCCATTTACCAGAATCTTCTACATTCCATTCTGATGTTTGGACTTTCCAATCAGGAATATCATCTCTTACTGTAAAAGATGGTAGATCCCAAATTAATCTGTTGTTAGGTTGTGCTGCATAGTTGCCGTTGTCTAACGCAAGTATGTGAGCGCACTTGTGTTCGTGCGGTATTTCCGAATGATCGGTGTCGACTATATTACTCTCTGGATGTGCAAAGTCAACTGTGAATAAGTAAGACCCATGATGCCATTTCTTATCCTTACCAATGTATTTTCCTGATTGTCCGCCTAAAATATCGTAACAAGTAATAGCAGGGTAATAAGAAAAACTATTCCACAATTCCAATTCATCAAGTCTTTTGGTCGGAACAGACTTGGGGTCATAACCACGTTGAATAAAAGCCGATATGGGTAAACGATAAAAGATAGCACCGTTTTCCATGATGGCATGCCAGAGGATAGCTTTTCCTGTAATAGCTGTAAGGCCGAAGATAATGCAATCTTCAACTTCGCCATGATGTTTTTTAAGGTCATATAAATACTCTTTTTTTATTTGTGCGTATTGTACAGGAATATTAGCATTTAAGTAAGACATAATTTATCATTTTATTTTACCCCAATTAGGACCTGATTCATAGTCCACTTTGTTGGGAACTTCAAGTGAAACTGCATCCTCCATAATTTCAACTATTTTTTGTGCATGTTTTTCGTCCTTAACAGATATATCTAATTCATCGTGTACTTGTATGTGTGGTATAATACCTTCTTTATGTAATTCTATCATAGCTTTTTTTGTCATGTCAGCTGCTGATCCTTGTATAAGTTTGTTTAATGCCTTGTATGTAAACGCACGTTTAATCCCTGGTCCGTGTTCCAAGAGCGCTTGATCGTGTGGCAATGACTTATGTATTCCAAACTGGTTCGGTTCCCACAAATGAAACCTACACAATCTACCTAACAGTGTACGTATGCGACCAGAACTTTGTGCACGTTGCATAACATTATCCATTAGTTGTTTTACAAATGGAACTCTGTTGTGATATTGTTTAAACAAGGCATCTGATTTATCTTTAGATACACCTAACTCTGCTTGTAATTTATTTTTACCCATACCATAAAACAAACCAAGATTTATGGTTTTAGCTTGAGATCTAGGTATTTCTGCCATATCTGCAACAATTGTATGAAAGTCTGCATCACCTTCTCTATAAGCGTCTAATACGTCTTCTACACCATATAAATTTTGTAATGCTGCATAATGCACTACCAACCTAGGTTCTTGCTGAGAATAGTCAAAACAACCCCATGTATGGCCCTCCTCGGGTATAAATAACGACCTAATCCGTGGTCCAAGGTCTTTGTTTCTAGCTGGAATTTGCTGTAAATTTGGGTTTGAATACGAGAATCTACCGGTCACAGTTCCGCCATTATCTGAACGCAATTGATTTATGTCAGCATGAATTCTACCTTTATGTGAGTGTTTTAATATGGTATCAATAAACGTGGTATGGGCTTTGTTAATTTCACGGGCCTGGGCAATTCGTTTCACCAGTGGGTGGGGGTGATTCTGAAGAAAATTTTTAGTAAAGGAAGGTGCAGATGTTTTCTCAGTTCTATCGTAGTCTAGTTTTAGTTTATCAAAAACTTGCGCAATACTTCTTGCTGCCCATATTTGAGTATCTATTCCTGTTTCTTTTTTTACTTCTTGGATCAATCTATCTTCTTGTGATGCTAGGTCTTGCTTCATTGTATGTGCTGCTTGAACGTCCACTTTCACGCCAAGAAATTTCATGTTTATCAGACAAGGAAACAATTCAGTTTCGAGATTAAAAATAGAATTTATATCTTGGTGATCAATTTCTTTTTTAAGTTCTATCCAAAGTTCTAAAGTTATTTCTGCATCTTTTTCTGCGTATGCACCTACATAAATGGCAGGTAGTTTATACATTTCTGCTTTAGCGTCAACACCCCAATCTTTAGCTGCTGTATATAAATCACTTTCATTTTTTGTCTTACCGGTGTATCTTTTAGCACAGCTGTTTAAATCATAGCGCATTTGATTTTCATCAACTAAGGCCGATGCAATCATCGTGTCAATTATTTTACCGCTAACATTTAAACCGAGCGCTCTAATCCAACACACGTCATACATGGCGTTGTGAAATATTTTATCTGCAGGTGTATCAAGTACACTTTGAAACCATTTTAAAACTTTTTTACGATCCATATTACCACCACCTTCGTGAGCGATTGGATAATACCCCGACCAACCTGCAACAGCTATAGCTATACCTACAACATCACCTTTACCAACTATAGATCCTGATCCCATCTTCATTAAGTCTGGGTCTTTAGTTTCTAAGTCAATTGCTATCTCATCATACTTAGATAAGTCTGGAAAATTTTCTGGTGGTAGCCATTCTGTTTGTGGTTTAAATAGAGGTATCTGCATCGTAATCCCTTTCAAGTATCATTTCTAAATAATGTATTGCCTTTTCGATGTCTTGTGCTTTGCCTTTTGACTGGTGTCTGCAAATATATTTAATTGCATTGCCTTCCGCAAAAAGTAACTTGTTTTCGTTTATAAATTCTGCAGGTTGAATTTTCATCGAACGATAGTGTTTCCCGCCTACCTGCTCTTCTAAAGAATTGTATGTTGATCCTTTAAATATATCTTTGTGTGTCATAGTATATATCCTTTTTCATATTTTTTTGGTTCTATTATGTGTAAGTTTTCTTTTGTTCGTGTTGCACCCACATAAAATAATCTATTCTCGTCATCAGGATTTCTTTCATAACTTTTCATAGTATTTTCTGTAAGATCTGTCATAAGCACAACGTTAGTTGCTTCACCACCTTTTGCTGCATGTATTGTGGATAATTCTATTCTAGGTTTTTCGTTTAATTTTTCTCCGTTCTTTCTCATCTTCCTAAGATAGTTTACTTTAGTTTGACCTGCATTGTCAAATGCTTCATACCAAACTGTTTTAACTTGTAGACCATAATCTTTTACTAATTGATCTATTCCGTAAAAAGATCCTTTAGCCATACCTTTTATTTTTTTAGCGTGCCAATGTTTTGGTCCCATAAATTTAATTATGTTTTCTATTTCTTTGTATGATGCTAATTGTCCTTGTCTTAAATGTTCCCATGACGTAGCTGCTTGGTGTAATTCTTTTTCACTGCTTCTTTTATATCTGTTTTCATAATACAATCCTTGTCTATACAAAGACTCCTCTATGTCTGTTAACATATGTCTTGTTCTACTTAACACTAGCCAATCACCTGTTGACATATCTATGCTATCAACATCAAAATGTCTGTGTAAGTTTCCTTGACTAACTCTAGGTTCCCATGACTTATCTATTCTGTTTCTAATTTTATTTATTATACCCATCGCTAGTCCATGTACCTTAGCAGGTATTCTGTAAGACTGTGTTAGTGGTAAGTATTGTCCTTCTAATGTTATAAAAGAATCTACGTCTGCACCAGCCCATCTAAATATTGCTTGGTCATCATCACCTGCAATAAAAGAATCTTTTGTTTTATTCCAAATAGATCGTGTCATATCCCATTGCATTAACGATAGATCCTGAGCTTCATCTATAAATACTACATCAAACTTTGGAGACTTATCTGACTTTGTAAACTCTGTAATCATGTCGTTAAAATCAATTAAATTATATTCTTTTTTATATCTTGCTAACTCGTTGTGTATAATTCTAAGTTGATCTCTTTCCAGGTCTTGCGTGTGTTCCTGTAAATCAAACTGTTGTTCTGGTGTAATATTTCGTAGCTGTGCTAGTTGTATAATCCGTAGATACTCACTGTCTGATGTAAAGATACCGCCCTGGTCTTCTTGATAGTCAGCATATGTTACAGGAAAACCTAACTTTTTACCTAGATCTTTGTAGTGTCTGGGCTGCATGACTTGATCTTTTTTTAATCCTAGTTTTCTAAATGCTAGTGAGTGTAATGTTCTAAAGTATGGAAGATCATCTTCTGTTAAATTAAATTTTTTAATTGCTCTGTCTCTTGCTTCGTGTGCAGCTTTTTGTGTAAATGCAAAATAACCTATCTTGTCAGGATCTGTTTGTTTAAGATAATCATCAACTTTATTTAACAAAGTTGTGGTCTTCCCTGTGCCTGGTGGTCCTAATACTATTGTTCTCATTTTTTAAACTTTCTTATAGCTAATTTAACTTCTAATTTTTTTTGATAAGGTTTTAAAACTCTATTAATTAAAGTTCCATTTTTTCTATAAGATGCACATTTTGAATCTATTAATTCAATATTATCTTTGTCTTTTACTGCCACAAAATCAAAAGGACATTGTGGATCCATGCTTTTTGCAACCCAGTAACCTTTTTTTATATATTCAACCATACATTCTAATTCCATTATCGTTCCTTTTATAGATTTTTCATTATTAGATTTTTTTTCGTCAATTTTCTCTATTTCAAAAAGTGTTTCTTGATTAAGCATTAAAATATATCCTTTGGTTTTAATTCTTTTTGATTGTAGTCGTCTTCTTTTTTATCAAACTGTTTTACAACAAACACAGAGATTCTTTCTTTACCAATACGTTTGTCATCACAGTTACATGTTTCTTTTAACATTTGTGCTGTACGTGAGTATGGTACATCCCAACGTT
>Ga0208148_1000734_pt1 | contig 12431 bp, 9 predicted proteins | sample DEB08_DNA_16_FD_184525 | JGI IMG/M metagenome (GOLD analysis project Ga0208148, IMG submission 184525) | Aqueous microbial communities from the Delaware River and Bay under freshwater to marine salinity gradient to study organic matter... | ecosystem: Environmental > Aquatic > Marine > Coastal ...
TAACGGTATGTCGCAATATTCCCGCAATGAGCGCAATGCCAATGCCGCTATTGTGGTGGGTATCGACCCAGAACAAGACTTCCCAGAACATCCATTGGCCGGCATTGATTTACAGCGTGAACTTGAGTCCTTGGCCTACAAACTAGGTGGCGAAAACTACAATGCCCCAGCCCAGCTAGTGGGTGATTTTTTAAAGGACAGACCGTCTACAACATTGGGGTCGGTTACCCCCTCCTACAAACCGGGCATTACATTGGGCGACCTATCCAAAGCACTGCCAGAATTTGCCGTGGCGGCAATCCGAGAAGCTATTCCAGAGTTTGACCGGCAGATAAAAGGTTATGCCATGGCGGATGCCATTTTAACCGGTGTTGAGACACGCACATCAGCGCCAATTTGCATCAAGCGCGACAGAGACTATGAGAGTGTTAATACGCGAGGGTTGTATCCCGCCGGCGAAGGCGCTGGCTATGCAGGCGGCATTCTGTCTGCGGCCATCGACGGCATAAAAGTCGCCGAGGCCCTAGCCTTAGATATTCTTAAAGTACCGCGCGCAGAGAGTTAAGACAAAAATCGACGTTCTTTTGATTGCTGGCATGGCCCATTAGACCAATACGCCATACCTTGCCCGCCAGAGCGCCAAGGCCAGCGCCAATTTCCAAATCAAACTCATTGAGCAAACGACTGCGAACCAATGCATCGTCGACGCCATCGGGAATATAAACCGTATTAAGCTGCGGCAGACGATCCTGTTCAGGCACCAAAAATCCAATACCCATCTCTTCCAGACCGGCCCGCAATGCCAGATGATTCTGCTGGTGCCGAGCCCAGGAATTTTCCAAGCCTTCATCCTGAACAATTACCAGTGACTCATGTAATCCATAGAGGCAGTTCACCGGTGCAGTATGATGATAGGCGCGCTTGCCCTCACCACCCCAGTAGCCCATGACCAGATTTAAATCGAGAAACCAGCTCTGCACCCTGGTGCTGCGCTGTTGAATTTTTTCTGCCGCGCGGGCGTTAAAGCTCACCGGCGATAGTCCTGGAGGTGCCGACAAGCATTTTTGTGAGCCAGAATAAATGGCGTCAATCTCCCATTCATCAACCAATAAGGGTGAACCCGTCAGACTGGTCACTGCATCAACGATGGCTAAACAATCATATTTATGGGCCAGGGCAACGAGGGTCTTGGCATCTGACTGAGCGCCGGTAGAGGTCTCTGCATGAACAAAGGCAACTAGGACTGCATCGGGATTTTCTAGCAACGCAGCCTCAAGCTTTTGGGGGTCAACAACGGTTCCCCAGTCATCATGAACCATCACCGCAATACCACCACAGCGTTCAACATTCTCCTGCATGCGGCCACCAAAAACGCCATTTTGACAAACAATAACCTTGTCACCCGGCTCTACTAAGTTGGCAAAGCAGCATTCCATACCCGCAGAACCCGGCGCAGAAACCGCGAATGTCAGTTCATTTTTCGTTTGAAAAGCATACTGCAGAAGTGTTTTAACCTCATCCATCATGCCAATGAACGTCGGGTCCATATGCCCCACCGTTGGTCGAGCCATAGCCTGAAGTACGCGCTCACTTACGTCGGAAGGTCCAGGTCCCATAAGTGTGCGGCGCGGCGGATGAAATGAGGTAATGGTCATAATGGCGTCTCTTAGATTATTTGCTATGAATGGTTCGCGTCAGCCACAACACCGCTGGCCTTGAGTTGCTCAATTTGAGCCTCACCCAATCCTAAACTTTGCAGCACTTCATCAGTGTGAGAGCCTATTTCCGGCCCCGGCCATTCTGTGCCCCCGGGAGTGCCTTGCAACTTCGGCATCATGGCGGGAATTTTAAGTGGCTCACCATTAATTTCAACCTGCTCAAATAATTCTCGGTATTTGAAATGGCTATCTTCCATCATGTCCGCAGCATTGTAGACAGGGCCACAGGGCACGCGATTATCTTCCAGAATAAGCATGGCTTCAGAGAGAGGTAGGCTCGCACACCAGCTAGCCAGCACCTGATCAAGCTCGGCCTCGTGAACGACTCGATCAGAATTGGTGGCATATTTAATATCCGTGGCCATATCGGCTCTGCCCACGGCAGTCATCAAGCGGGCAAAGATGGAATCGCCATTGCCGCCAATCACCAAGAATTTACCATCCCCACATTTGTAGGTATTGGTCGGCACGATACCGGTTACCGTGGTTCCCGAGGGTTGGCGAATAACACCAGCGCCATCATATTCGGGAATAACGGCTTCAAGCAGATTAAACATGGATTCGTAGAGCGCCACATCAACCACCTGACCGCCCTCTTTATTATCTTTTATCGCCTCATCTCGCGAACGCAGGGCCATCAGTATGCCAATCACCGCATGGAGTCCCGACACCGTGTCGCCAATACTTAAATTGGGCCGCACTGGCGCTTCCCCCGGGTAGCCATTCACATACCGGAAACCACTGATGGCCTCGCAGGCAGAGGCAAAGCCAGCCTTCTTAGAATAGGGTCCGGTTTGACCATAGCCAGAAATACGCGCATAGATAAGATTGGGGTTATCTGCTCTAAGGCTCTCTGGGTCTAGCCCCCATTCTTCAAGCACACCAGGTCGGAAATTTTCCACGACTATGTCAGCGCTCTTGAGCAGCTGCTTAACGAGGTCGCGCCCCTCTGGGGTCTTAAGATTGAGCGAGATACACTTCTTATTGCGTCCAAGGCTGCGCCACCAAAGCGAGGTACCATCTTTAACCTCACGCCAGTTACGTATCGGGTCGCCACCTGGAGGCTCTACTTTAATAACCTCGGCACCGAAGTATCCAAGCATGCATCCAGCAAAAGGACCGGCCAAAAGCTGACCCAGTTCGATAACTCTCAAGCCTTCTAGAGGTTTGCTCATTAGTATCCCGATATATCGTTGAAATGGCCGAAGATTCTAGCACCTGAAGGTGTAAACTAAGATAAATACCGAGGCAATGTTGAAAAACTCGAAGTAAAACATCATTTTTTGTAGTCAAATCTGTAGTCTTTGTTCATAAAAACAAAATAAATGCGTCTCAAGAGACCCGCCACGGAACCGGCTACAAACTGACGACTCTAAATTTTAGAGTTAATCTAGGAGCTGGTTATGCCCATCAAGCAATATCCATCACAATCGCCCTCAATCTGCAGGGACAGAGTATTTAGAATTTCTGTATTGCTATTGGCAATAACAGCATCGCAATTTTCTTACGCACAATCCATCGCCGAACAAAAGCCTATTTCCGACCCTGTTGTCGACTATATGAACGCCATCGACAATGTTGAAGCTGAGTACAGTGCCTACTCAACAGAGCTATCAGATCTGTATTTAGGCCTTGGAAAATCACTTTATTCCCGAGAAGAGTACGAAAATGCGCGCAAAGCCTTCCAAAGAGGCATGCAAATTGAGCGTGTTAACTATGGCCTCGACAGTTTGTCTCAGGCGCCCTACTTAGTATCCATTGCCGACACCGAAAGTTACCTAGGTAACTGGGACGAATCACAAAAAGCCCTGGAAAACCTGTACACCATTAATACCAAGGCCTATGGCTCAAAAGATGTACGCATGCTGCCGGTGCTGGACCAGTTGTTGGACTGGTACATGGACAGCTACAAAGAGCGCACGCCTAGGGGCGGTTACTCCAACCTAGTTATCTCAGAACGCATTGCCGCACGGATGTACGACATTATCAATACAGATATGCCACTGGACGATCCAGAAGCGCCAGATCGCTACCGACGTTTGGGGTATCTGCAATATTTTATCGCCAACCATATTAAGCAGCATGGAGAGCCCTCAGAATCTGGCCTGAGCATATCCATGGCAGGCTCCTCAGGCCGTCCCAGCGACGCAACCACCTCCCATATGCACTTCCGTCGAGGCAAGCTCGCGCTGGAGAAAGTCATTGAGTCCCTGGTAGAGCAGCCCGACAGCACGGCGATAGATCATGCCCTTGCGATTGCTGAGCTGGGTGACTGGTATCTGGTATTCGGGCAAAGGTCTTCTGCTACCCAGGCCTATCAGCTAGCATCCGATGTATTGGACACCACAGAAGATCCCGCGCAGGCTCGAGCAGAGCTATTTGATGCACCGAGAATGATAGAATTCAGCATGAATAAAGGCAGTCAGGCAACTCAGGCAGATGAAATCGAGGATGCTCAGCTTGAACTGTCCATGATGATATCCACCTACGGCGTGCCCAATGACATCGAAGTGGCTAATCCACCAGAAAGCTTTACTGACAAAGAACTGAGCGATCTGCGCAAAGATGTGCGCAGCAAACGCTTTAGACCAAAGCTCGTTAATGGGCTGGCTGCAGATGCCCCCTACAGCATGACCTACAATCAACCAACACCCCAGGGCTAGCTACTATAGATCGATTAAATAGATCGATTAAATAGATCGGCTAAAATGGGCCGAATAAAATGGAACGACTGACATGGACCTAAAGAAATGGACCAATTAAAAAGCCCCACAGGCCAACCTTCAGTGCTTAGTCTAATAGCAGCGCTAGCTATGGTGTTTTTACTCACCGCCTGCCAAATGCCCTCGCCAACGAACTCTTCAGGCCAGTCAGGACAGTCTGGGCCATCAGGCCCATCCGGCGGAGGCATGCCTTCAAGCGGTGGTTCTTCATCACCCGGCGGTAGTTCCTCACCTCCTAGCGGGCCTCCATCCGGCGGTGAGCAAGGCGCCGGTAGCGAAGATGGAAGTACCGGTAGTGAAGAGAGTTCAGGAAGTGAAGATGGGAGCACTGGCAGTGGCCAAGAAGATGAGGGACAGGACGGCGCCAGTGGCCAACAAAGCGCCGGCGGTCAGCAAGGAGAGAGTGTAGAGGGCCTAGATGCGCAACTTGACGCATCTTTAGAAGGATTTGATGACAGTATGGGAGGTAGTTCATCCCAGGGACCGGACGAAATCGATATTCTAAGTCCCAGTGGTTCTACTGGTGTTGCTGCAGATAGTGACGAACCTCTCTTTGAAGAGGCCGACAGCGGCATCCCCGGTGAGAGCAATGCAGACATAGAACAGGCCGCACAACAGGGTCCGGAGGGCTCAGAGGGCGAAGCTGGTTCCCAAGGAACACCCGGTACCGAGGGCGAAAGCGGCGGCGGTTCTGGACAGCAGCAAGCAGATGCCAAGGTGATACCTATCCCCGAGGATATAGATGATGGTCAGGGTGATGATATTGTACTTCGCCAGATACGCGACGCAGCCATGAAAGAAAAAGACCCAGTGCTCCGTGAGAGACTCTGGGATGAATATAGACGAATCAAGAATCAATAGACGGTGCTGGATAATAACTATTATGGAAAATAAACAACTTAGTCAAGAAACAGGGAGAGCCGCATTAGCAGCTCTGCTGTTGGCATCTGCGCTGTTCTCAGTACTCTTTACTGCACCCTCGGCCCTTGCAGCCACAGACAAGGTTACCTCATCAACAGCCCTAGTATTAAAAACCCCAGCAGCGCCTATTCCAGAAGCAGCGCTCTTAGACGTCGGTATTCCAACCCTTAATGATGGCCTCTACCTAACAGACGAAGACGACACCGTATTTCCAGAGGTGCGCTTTGCCGAGGCTATTTACTTCTCCAACCAGCTAGCCAAAGTCATGGAAAAAAGCGGAGCCTGGGGTGCTATTCGAGTAACCCCCAGCGAAGATATAGTCATGGATATCTACATTACCGGCACCATATTGCAGTCCGATGGCGAAACCATGGACCTAAAAATCACCGTAAAAGATACCAGCGGCAAAACCTGGTTCAGCAAGAAATACAAACAGACCACCGGCAAATATGCCTACGATCGTCGTTTAAAAAGCCTGGGTGATCCATTCCAAAATTTGTTTGTCCGCATTGCCAATGATGTACTCAAATACAGAGAAAAATTCAGCGATGAACGGGCCATAAAGCTGCGCACCATCTCAGAGCTGCGCTTTGCAAAAAACTTTTCACCTGAAGCCTTCGATGAATATATTACCGAAGAACGTAATGGCACCCTATCCATTAGCCGTCTTCCCGCTGAAAATGACAGCATTCTGAAGCGCGTGCGCAAAATTCGTGATCGAGACTACCTCTATGTGGATACCATGCAGGATTACTACGACGGTTTCTCACAGCAGATGCACCTAGCCTACCAAGATTTCAGGCGCGCCTCTTACGATTCAGTGGTCAAGGCCCGTCAACTCGACAAGCAGGGTAATCGCAGGATTATTGCCGGTATCGGCTCCATTCTAGCGGGCATCTATGGACGCTCCCAGGCCAACACCCGCATGGGCAGCGATGCCAGTACAGCCACTGCCGCCGTGGGTGGTTTTATCCTTAAATCCGGCCTCGAGAAAAAACAGCAGGCAGCCGCCTACAATGAATCAGTGGCCGAAATGGGTTCCTCGTTAGAAGCCGAGATCGCACCCCAGGTAATAGAACTTGAAGACCGCACCGTGACCCTTACAGGCACAGTTAAGGTTCAATACGAGCAGTGGCAAGAACTGCTGCATAGAATATACAAGCAGGAGCGTGGCACCCTATAGGGGCCGCCGCATTATGGATAGACAGTCACCTATATCTCATTCAAAACAGCAGGGTAAGCAGAAGCTAGTGATCGGCCTGCTGTTAGTCGCCGTTGCCGCGGTGGTTTTATTGTTGCCCAACCTCGTCAGTGAACCTTGGATAGCGGGGCCCAGTGCTTCTGTTCCAGTGGTAGATAAAACTTCTGTAAGTCCGTCTACAGTTGCCGAGAAAACAAAATATCGACAGGACTCCCAGGCGGCATTGGCTCAGATTATTGCCACCCGTGATCGCCTCAATAACCAGAGCGTTAAACGCTGGGCCGACTTCGAATTTCGTCAGGCCGTGGCCCTAATTGAGCAGGGTGACGAACAGTATGGCTACGGTGACTACCGGGAATCTCTAGATAGCTACCAACAGTCACTGGCACAGTTAAAAAACCTAGAAGAGCTGGGTCAGCAGACATTAACCAAGGCGCTGGCAGATGGCCTAGCCGCCATTGAAAATGCCGCCCACACCGACATCTCAATTGCCACTGCAGCAGCCAGCCTAGCCATGGCCATTGCACCAGACAACAAACAGTCCCAGCAAATTGAGCAACGTGCCGCAGTGCTACCTGAGGTTATTGAACAGCTCCAGAGCGCAGATAAACTGCTTGCAGGCAAACAACTCAATGAGGCTAAAAGCGCCTACCAACAGGCGCTAGCACTTGATCCTCAACATATACTGGCTGCAGCAGCCCTAAGCTCCACTCAGCAAGCCATTGTCGAAGAGCGCTTTCGCAATGCCATGAGCCAAGGGTTTAGCGCCCTAGATAAAGATAACTTTGCCGCCGCTAATCAGGCATTTAAAAAAGCAGGCACTGTCTATGCCAACCACCCCTCTGTGGCTCAGGCAATGTCGCAGGTTAAAACACGTCAGTCACAGATTTTGGTGAGTCGGCAGATGGCCCAGGCCAACGGCCATGAGAGCCGCGAACAGTGGCAGCAAGCCCTAGATGTCTATCAATCATTACTGGCCACCGACCCCTCTTTAACTGCCGCCAAAGTCCGCACCATCCGCGTCAGGGTGCGTGCCCAGCTGGACAGTCAAATTAATAAAATTCTCGCAGACCCTCTAAAACTTGTGTCTTCCTCCCTTTACAGCAGCGGCCAACGTCTCCTGAAAGATGCCAGAGGTATTGCCAAACCGGGCCCCGTGTTAACACAGCAGATTGCCGACCTGAATAAAACCTTACGCCAGTCGCGCAACTCCATCGATGTTGTCCTCCAGTCAGATAGCCTCACTGATGTAACCTTATTTCGCGTTAAAAAGTTAGGCGCCTTCAAGCAGACCTCCGTTTTACTGAAACCAGGACGCTACATCGCTGCAGGCAAACGACTGGGCTATAGAGATGTAAGAGTGGAATTCACCATTACCGGAGAACCAATGCCCGACCCAATACTGGTAAGCTGTAGCGAAGCTATATAGATAGAGGGCGAAGCTATATAGATAGAAGACGAAGCGATATAGATAAAGGGCGAAGCGATATAAACAAAGAGCAAAGCGAGAAAGACCACTTAGTCTGTTGCATTTGTTAGAGAATTATACAATTAAGTATAAAACTTTCTAACAAACAGCCATAAATGGAGTCAAAACGTTTAGGGAACAGATTAGTCGTACTTACATTAAAACCCCTCTAATCTGATAATCAAATAATAAAACAGTATCTGAAATACTATGGCCGACGATAACCCACTGTTAGCAACCGACTTCACGCCCATGGATGGTAGTGGTGCCAAGCGCCGCCTGCCCGTATCTCCCGGTATGCTAAGCCTCGCCATTCTTGCAGGCATCGGCGTTATCATCATGACCTACCTCTTTATTGCACGTGCGGTTATCTTCCAGACAGAGCCTCCCGCTGCAGACGTAGATATAAGTGGCCTGTCATTTAACATCGGAGACAACTACCTACTACTCAAAGGTGAGTATGACATCACCGCCAGCACCCCAGGCTACTATCCATTGCTCGACACCATCACCGTAGGCGATGCTGCCACGCAGGACATAAAGCTTCAGCTCCAACCACTGCCGGGTAATCTCGCCGTAACCTCAGAACTGCCAGACATCGAAGTCAGTGTAGACAAGCAACAAACAGGGACAGTTCCGGGTACGCTCGAGGGGCTTAGCCGCGGTTCCCACCAGCTTGAATTTAGCAAGTATCGCTACTTTTCATTGCAGCAAGAAATTGATATCGAGGGCCTAGGTAAAACCCAGTCTCTCAATATCGCGCTGCTGCCAGCCTGGGGGCAGATGCAATTCACCACCGAGCCAGAAGGTGCCGATCTGTATATTGATGAGCGACTAATCGGCCAAACGCCCCTGAGTACAGAGGTACTGGAAACAGGCAGTCAGCTCAAAATAGCGCTGACAGGTTATAAGCCGCACCTCCAACAGGTATCTATTAAAGCCGGCACCGACGCTCAGCATCCTCCTATTAAGTTGATTGTTGCCGACGGCACATTGCAAATCAGCAGCTCGCCAACCGGCGCCAATGTCACTATTAATAACAAATTTCGTGGCACCACGCCGGTGGATGTCGCCTTAGCACCCTTCAAAAAACATTCTGTTGCGCTATTTTTGGAAGGCTATTTAAAAGCGACTAAATCAGCCAAAGTACAGCCTGAAGAAACCTCAGCTCTGGCGGTTAACCTGGTCCCTAATATAGGCAACATTGCCTTTACAGTTAGCCCAGCGGATGCACAGATTCTGGTGGATAACCGCAACCAGGGTAGCGGCAGTAGAACCCTGTCACTCACTGCAAAACCCCATAGCGTCAGTATTCAAAAGCCCGGCTACGAAACCAAGTCATTAACGGTCACCCCAAGACCAGGCCACGAACAGGCACTTAAGGTGACGCTGCTTACCCTGCAACAGGCTTACTGGGCCTCGCGCCCGCCAATGGTGAAAAGCTCAATTGGCTCGCCCTTAAAGTTATTTCGCCCCAACCATAGCTTTACGATGGGAGCACCGCGTCGCCAACCGGGACGCCGGGCCAATGAAGCCGAGCGCAATGTAAGCTTGCAAAGACCCTTTTATCTGGGCACCAAAGAAATTAGCAATGCCGAATTGCGTCGCTGGAAAGCCAGCCACAGTTCCTCCGCACTCAAGGGCCGGTCATTGGATATGGACAAACAGCCCGCCGCCAAAGTTAGCTGGGAAGATGCCGCTCTCTACTGCAACTGGCTGAGCAAGCGCGATGGGCTGCCGCCGTTTTATCAAATGGAAGCTGGCATAGTCAGCGGCTTTAACTGGGATGCCCATGGCTACCGTCTGCCCACCGAAGCGGAATGGGCCTGGGCCGCAAGAGTCGGCACCAATGGCAACAGCAAAGTATTCCCCTGGAAAAATGACCTCTATCCTCCAGCCATAGTGATTGAAAACTATGCCGATCAAAGCGCTTCAAGATTTTTGACCTTTACCATCGCCAATTACAATGACAAATCACCGGTTTCGGCCAATACCGGTAGCTTCAGCCCCAACCATAACGGCCTCTATAATATGAGCGGCAATGTTGCGGAATGGGTTAACGACTATTACGACGTGCGTCCCAGTCGTGGAGAAGTCGCCATAGATCCAAAAGGACCAAAAACAGGCACCAGACATGTTATTCGCGGTGCCAGCTGGGCACTGGGGTCTCGCACAGAACTGCGTCTAAGCTATCGCGATGCTGGCGCCGATGGCCGCCTAGATGTAGGCTTTAGAATCGCCCGTTATGTGGACAGCGCCGGAGTTCGACCATGAGACTGCCAATAAGAATATTGCTAATCACAATACTGTTTATACCCGCGCTACTTATTGCTCAGGAATCGAACCCCGAAAAGCCATTAGCGAATAAAGAGCCATTAGCGAATGACGAGCCTTTAGCCTCGAGTAATAAAGAGCCTTTAGCGAACAAAGAGCCTTCAGCTTCTAGTGATAAAGAGCCCTCAGCCGCTACCGATGAAGAAGCTCAAAACGACAGAGACTTTAAACCCAGCGAAGAAATATCCGAGGATTTTCCAGTCCCTCTCCCCTCAGATATTTAAAACATTGAGTAACAGGACCAGACTATGAATACTTCAACCAACCGCGCCAGCAACGAGATGTTCTTTCAGCTGATTGCCCTGCTACTGGCCATCATTATTGTTCACACCATCTTTGTAACCGTGGTTCGCCCCAATGCCGACAGCACCATTCGTCACCATGCCGAAATGGTTGCCGCCGGAGAAGAGTATCAGGTACCCCGATCATTCTTTATCGTCATTAAAGACCTCGAACAAGAAGCCTGTTTCATTCTGATGTTCTGGTCCCTCGCCATCATGGGTTACAAAACCCGCACCACCATTCGTGAACAGCGCATGTTGAACCAACCCTTAATCTCCATTGCCGAAGGCTCTAGAGTGCTGCCAGATGATGCCTCGCAACTCACCAGACCCCTGCAATCACTGCCCGATGAACAGCAGAGTTATCTCTTACCCAGAGCCCTACACACAGCACTGACTCGATTCCAGGTCACCGAAAGCGTGCAGTTCGCCACCGAAGCCGTTAACAGCACCTGCAGTACCGAAAACGATCGCCTCGACTCAGAACTCTCCATGGTGCGCTACATTACCTGGGCCATTCCCTCCATTGGCTTTATTGGTACAGTGCGCGGGATCGGCGCTGCCCTAGGTCAGGCACACGAAGCCATCGCCGGCAATATCGCCGGAGTAACCAGCAGCCTTGGTGTCGCATTTAACTCCACCTTTATCGCCCTGTTAATCAGCATGGTAGTGATGTTTTTTATGCACCAGCTGCAGCTCTCACAAGAGCGCCTAGTATTAGATTCCCAGTCCTACTGCGAAAATAATTTACTGCGTTTTTTAAAAGCGAAATAAACCATGACTCTGGCGATCTTGGAACTCAATGACCAGGCCCTGCTGATTCAGTCTGAGGATGGTCAATCCCATATTGAACCGGGCTTTGCTCAGCTTACCGCCACAGGTATTGAAAGCGGCGATAGCGCCCGAGCCAACGCATGGAAAAATCCTCAGGATAGTTTTAATCAGCATTGGCGACAACTCAACCAACTGCCACTACCCAGAAAACAAAACTGGGCGCGACATCATGGCGATATCGCCTATGCCCAAATCAAGCACATGCTTGAAAGTGTTGGCTCACCCAGTAATGTCATTCTCGCCGTTCCCGGATGTTTCACCGATGATCAGCTAGCCCTGCTATTAGGTTTAGCCCAGGCCATCCCTGTGCAGGTTGATGGGGTGATAGATAGCGCACTGGCCATAGGCCTCCACAACAAAAAACAAACCTTACTCATCGACTTGCAGCTTCAGCAATCTGTGGTGACTTTGCTTAGCACAAAGAGCGGCACCGTCGATATCAGCGCCCAGGAAATTGTTCCAGACCTGGGCATCATGAGCATCTATAACGGTGTGGCTCGCCATATTAGTGATCGTCTCATTGACGACTACCGTCATGATCCCCTGCATACCTCAGAGGGCGAACAGGCAATCTATGATCAGCTTCCAAACTGGCTGATGCAGCTTGGTTGGGAGAGTGAAATTTCCGTTAGCCTGCCCTCCCCACGGGGAGAACTGCCGCTTATATTACGCAGAGACAAAATCGGCGAAATTATTGAGCAGCGCCTTGTCAGCCTAAATAGTATTATTAAAAAGTATCCCAATGCCAACATCAGCTTTACTCACAGCGCTCGGTTAATTCCGGCCATACTGCCAAGGTTTTCCAATGCAGAGGTTATGTCACAGACCAGCAGTACTGACAACTGTCTGACAGCGCAGCAACAGATCGTGGCCGACAGCAAAACACTGCACAGAATGACAACCCTAAAAACCGTGAATGGAAAAACTAAAAGTACGAGAACTAAAACCAAC
>Ga0208148_1000744_pt1 | contig 12371 bp, 13 predicted proteins | sample DEB08_DNA_16_FD_184525 | JGI IMG/M metagenome (GOLD analysis project Ga0208148, IMG submission 184525) | Aqueous microbial communities from the Delaware River and Bay under freshwater to marine salinity gradient to study organic matter... | ecosystem: Environmental > Aquatic > Marine > Coastal ...
ACACAAGCGGAAATAAAAGCATTGGCTTTGAAGATACCTATCTAGGAGACTTGTTAGGTTTTGATGGTAAGATGGGTACTAAAGGTAAACCCGGATTACTTGCTTCTCTTGGTGGCGCACGGCGTAAGAAACCGGGAACAGCTACTACTACTAAAAAGAAAGGTCCACCTAAAACCTCTTTAAAACCTGTGTTACGTCCTAAACGAGTTGAAAGAGGTCAAGGTCCATCAACTAGAGGTTCAGTAAGAACAGAGCCAAAAGGTGAAGCCAATCAAGGACCACCACGCAGAGGTTCAGTAAGAACTAGAATTGAAAAAGGTCAAGGTTCAAAAACTAGAGGCTCAGTAAAAACTCCACGTAGTCCTTCAAGAAGGGACAGCAATTTAAGACAAAAATTAAAAGGTGTTACATTACAAAAATGGGATAGCATGTCACAGGCAGAAAGAGCAGCAGCAGGTTTACCTAAAAGTCCACAAGAAGTTTTTCGTCTTACTGGTGCATTAACTAGAGGTGCAGCAAAATTCAATAATGCCTTTAAAGCAAACAGGGGTGGTTTAGCTAAAAAGAAACCTGTCGCTAAAATGAACAAAGGTGGTATGGCTAAGAAATCTGGTTATATGTACGGTGGTTCTGTAACTAAGAAAAAGTCTATGAACAAAGGCGGTATGGCTAAAAAGAAGTAGCCCTTGACACACTTAATCTTCCCTGCTACTATTACGGCGGGGATGATATTTTAATCCTGCATAGCGGGGTTGCAATTATAGCTGTAGTTATTTAAGCTTGAACATGGTATAACTGTCCTTGTGGTTAGACATAAGGAGAGATACCATGTTCAAGAAATTTATCAAAACAATACAAGAAGCACAAGAACGTAGAGTGGCATACTGGCAACTACAACATATGTCAGACAAGGCTTTAAAAGACATAGGTATAACACGTGGCGAGATCAAAAGCAAGTTCCAAAATAAAGAAAACCTCTAAAGTAAATGAGGCAGGTAATTATACTAAACCTGCTTTGCGTAAGCGTCTTTTTGCAAGGATTAAAGCTGGAAGCAAAGGGGGTGCGGCAGGTCAATGGTCCGCCCGTAAAGCACAGATGCTTGCAAAAGCTTACAAAGAAGCTGGTGGAGGATATAGGTCATGAAAGGTGTTAAACATTATTTACGTGACGGAACAGTATGGTCTGGCAAAACACATAAACACAAAGATGGAACAGTAATGACAGGGGCTAGAATGTCTAAGTCCTCTAAAAAATTGTTCCATCTAAAAGACCTAAGTAAGACTGCTCAAGCAAAAGCAAAGAAACCCATGAAGATGAATACGGGTGGATTAGCTGCTAGTCAAAAAAGCCTTAAGTCTTGGACTGAGCAGGATTGGAGAACTAAGAGTGGTAAGCCCTCAACACAAGGGTCTAAAGCTACTGGCGAAAGATACCTACCTGCTAAAGCTATTAAATCTCTTAGTGATTCTGAGTATGCTGCTTCAACCCGTGCCAAACGAAGAGGCAAGGCTCAGGGCAAGCAGTTTGTGGCTCAACCTAAGAAAGTTGCAGCCAAAGTAAAACCTTACAGAAAGATGACATGAAAAAACTTACAGAAAAACAACAGAAGTTTATAGATGTTTTATTTGAGGAAGCTAAGGGTAATCCTGTAGAGGCTAAACGTCTTGCTGGTTATGCAGATTCTGTATCTTCTACAAGCATTACAGGTGTGCTTCAGGATGAAATCTATGAAGCTACTAAACGCTACATTGCTTCCTCTGGTACACGTGTTGCATATGGTATGATGGAAGTCTTTAATGATCCTACACAGCTAGGCAATAAAGAAAAAATAGCAGTAGCTAAGGACTTTCTGGATCGTGCAGGATTTGTAAAAACAGATAAGATAGAAGTAAAGGCTGAAAGTCCTTTATTTATTTTACCAGCTAAAAATGAAAACTAATAAGACTTGGAGGCTACCTCCACCAGAAAAACTAAGTAGTGGCCTTAAATGGTTTCCTGTCGTCCGTGTAGGCAGGGTAGTGCCTTTTGGTTACGAGCAAGACCCTAATGATGAAGACATACTACTACCTCTGACTGAGGAGTTAGAAACACTAGAACTAGCAAAGAAACATCTTAAGCAATACAGCTACAGAGATGTTGCAATTTGGTTAAGCGAACAAACTGGCAGATCAATCTCTCATGTCGGATTAATGAAAAGAGTAAAACTTGAGCGAAAACGTAAGACAGACGCTGAAAATGCACGGTACTACGCCCAGCGCTACAAAGAAGCGGAAGCAAAAGCGAGGCGTCTTGAAGAAGAAAGATTCGGTTCAATTAGAAAAGAAACCGAAGACAGTTCCAGCGACAGTACTGCCAGAGCCGATTGAAATAGAAAAAGCTCAAGAAGTTATCTTTGAGGCTAATCCCGGTCCTCAGACAGACTTTCTTTCAGCTTCAGAACAAGAGGTTTTATATGGAGGAGCAGCAGGTGGGGGCAAGTCTTTTGCTATGTTGGCTGATCCTGTTAGGTATTTTAACAATCCTTTGTCTAACAAACTTCTAGTCCGTAGAAGTACAGAGGAACTAAGAGAACTTATATCTGTTTCAAAGCAACTATATCCCAGAGCAATTCCGGGAATTAAGTTTTTAGAAAGAGAGAAGACTTGGATAGCTCCTTCTGGTGCGTCTTTATGGTTAAGTTATTTAGATAGGGATGATGATGTTTCTAGGTATCAAGGACAAGCTTTTAACTGGATTGGTTTTGACGAACTTACCCAATGGCCTACACCTTTTGCTTGGAATTATATGAGGTCACGACTACGTACTACTAAGAACAGTGGACTTGATCTTTATCAAAGGGGAACTACAAACCCCGGAGGAGCAGGTCATCAATGGGTTAAGAAAACTTTTGTAGACCCTGCACCGCATAATACTAGCTTTGATGCTACTGATCCAGAAACACAAGAAGTTATAGCTTGGCCTAAAGGACACTCAAGAGAAGGTGAACCTTTATTTAAACGTAGGTTTATTCCTGCTACTTTGTTTGATAACCCCTACCTTGCTGACGATGGTATGTATGAAGCTAATCTGCTGTCTTTACCTGAGCATCAACGTAAGCAACTGCTTGAAGGTAACTGGGATGTAAATGAGGGTGCTGCTTTTCCTGAGTGGAATCGTAACATACACGTAGTAGAGCCTTATGAAATACCTAGTAGTTGGGCAAAGTTTAGGGCTTGTGACTATGGTTATGGTTCTTACACAGGAGTAGTATGGTTTGCTGTAGCGCCTGATGAACAGCTTGTAGTCTACAGAGAAATGTACTGCTCAAAGGTCATAGCTACTGACCTAGCTGATATGATCTTAGAAGTAGAAGAAGGTGAAAAGATTAGGTATGGAGTTTTGGACTCTTCTTTGTGGCATAATCGTGGTGATACTGGCCCATCTCTTGCTGAACAAATGATTATGAAGGGTTGTAGATGGAGGCCTTCTGATAGGTCTAGAGGCTCTAGGGTAGCAGGTAAGAACGAACTACACAGGCGTTTACAAGTAGACGACTTTACGGAAGAACCTAGGTTAGTGTTTTTTGAAACTTGTACTAACACTATTAGTCAAATACCTGCACTACCCTTGGACAAGAATAACCCTGAAGATGTAGATACACATGCAGAAGACCACTTGTATGATGCATTACGTTACGGTATAATGACAAGACCTAGAAGCAGTCTATTTGATTTTGACCCTTCTACACAAAACTCTGGGTTTCAAGCAGCAGACCCTACATTCGGATATTAAGGAAATATTATGGAAGAAGACTATATTGAGAACTCTATGGAATCAGAGCAATCCTCAGCTATTGAGGATGTAAAAGAGTCTGCGTATAACGACCCTAAGTCTGGTAATATTTATAATTACGTTCGTGAAAAATATAGTAAAGCTTCTGATGCAAGAGAAACAGAAGAAAACCGTTGGCTAAAGTCTTATCAAAACTATAGGGGTATTTATGGACCTGATGTACAATTCACTTCTACAGAAAAGTCTCAGGTATTTATTAAGGTTACTAAGACAAAAGTTCTTGCCGCATATGGACAAATTGTAGAAGTACTGTTTGGAAATCATCGTTTTCCTATTAGTGTTGATCCTACTACTTTGCCTGAAGGTGTAGAAGAAGCAGTACACTTTGAGGCTGATGATAAACTTAAAAAAGCACAAGAAGCTTCTCCTGAAGATATGAAGCTAAAACCGGGAGAAACCACACCTCAATTTAAAGAACGTCTTGCAGGACTACAAAGCACACTTGCTCCTGTAATGGATAATTTAAAAGAGGGTCCAGGAAAAACTGCCACTGCTATTACTTTTCATCCTGCAATGGTTGCAGCTAAAAAGATGGAAAAGAAAATACACGATCAGTTAGAAGAATCTAACGCCAATAAACAACTACGTGTAGCTGCATTTGAAGCTGCTTTGTTTGGTACTGGCGTTATGAAAGGTCCGTTTGCAGTAGATAAAGAATATCCTAATTGGACAGACTCAGGTGAATATTCTCCTACTATTAAAACTGTGCCATATACAGCCAGTGTATCTCTTTGGAATTTTTATCCTGATCCTGATGCAGCTAATATGGATGAAGCTGAGTATGTGATAGAACGTCATAAAATGTCTCGTAGTAAGATTCGTGGACTAAAACAACGCCCTTTCTTTAGAAAAAATGCTATTGATACTGCTATTTCTTACGGAGAAAACTACGTAAAAGAGTGGTGGGAACAGGCAATGGAGGATGACGCCCAAGAGTCAAAAGCAGAACGCTTTGAGGTTCTTGAGTTTTGGGGTATGATTGATACTGAGATGTTAGAAAATCATGACATTGATGTACCAAAAGAAATGAAGGACTTAGATCAAGTTAGTGTAAACATCTGGACTTGTAACAACCAAGTATTGCGATTAGTTATGAATCCATTTACTCCTTCTACTATTCCCTACTACGCTGTTCCTTATGAGCTAAACCCTTACAGTCTGTTTGGTGTAGGTATTGCTGAAAACATGGATGACACACAGACATTGATGAATGGCTTTATGCGTATGGCTGTGGACAATGCTGCACTCTCAGGCAATATGGTAATAGAAGTAGATGAAACTAACCTAGTTCCGGGACAAGATTTAAGTGTATATCCCGGAAAAGTCTTTAGACGTCAAGGCGGTGCGCCGGGACAAGCTATTTTTGGCACTAAGTTCCCCAACGTATCTAACGAAAACATGCAGATGTTTGACAAGGCCAGAGTTCTAGCTGATGAATCTACGGGTTTTCCTAGCTTCGCTCATGGTCAGACAGGAGTTCAAGGTGTCGGACGTACAGCTTCTGGCATTAGTATGCTCATGTCTGCTGCTAATGGTTCTATACGGAATGTAGTTAAGAATGTAGATGACTATCTCCTAGGTCCACTAGGTAAAGCATTCTTTAGTTTTAATATGCAGTTTAACTTTGATGAAGATATCAAAGGTGATCTTGAAATTAAAGCACGTGGTACTGAAAGCCTGATGGCTAATGAGGTACGTAGTCAACGTCTAATGCAATTCCTTGGTGTGGTACAAAACCCTGTACTAGCTCCTTTTGCTAAGATGGATTACATCATACGTGAGATTGCTAAGTCTATGGACCTTGATCCTGACAAGCTGGTTAATAATATGGGTGATGCTGCAGTACAGGCTGAAATACTTAAAAAGTTCCAAGCAGAGAATCCAGAGCCACCTAAACCACAAGCAGGACCACCACAGGCAGGTCCACAGAAGCCACCAGCGGGGGCACAGGTACAAGACACCCAAGGCAGCGGTGGGGGTACTATAGGAACAGGCTCGGTGCCTACACCGGGAGAACAGGGCTTCTCAGCTAATAAAGGACCAATGCAGTGAGTTTAAAACTACTGGTAAACAACAAAGAAGCATGGGATGCTTTTGAAGCAGAATTAGATGAACGTATTCAGGCAAGCTACAAAATGTTTTCTCAGTCAGACGAAGAACACGTAATGTATAGGCTGCAAGGTCAGGTACATGCTTTGAATGCACTAAAGCAACTTAGACTAAAGGTTAATGCAAATGGCTAAAGATCAAACAGAAATGGCTTTTATGGAAAATGCAGATGAAACAGTAGACCCAGTATCAGGTAATGATGTACCTCCCGGTTCTCTGCCAGAGGAAGTACGGGATGACATTGATGCTAAACTTAGTGAGGGTGAGTATGTTGTTCCTGCTGATGTTGTTCGTTATTACGGTGTAAAGTTTTTTGAAAATCTTCGTACAAAAGCAAAACAGGGCTTGCAACAGATGGATGAAGATGGTAGAATAGGTGGTGAACCTACATTAGAAATGTCTTTGCCTTTTGATATTTCTGAATTAGAAGTAGAAGATGATGACGGTATGCGTATGGCTGTAGGAGGTTTAGTTGCTGAATATGCTGTAGGAGGATATACAGGTGTAGGTTCTAGCTTTGGTGGTTACGGTGGATACACTGGTTATAAGCCGTATGACCCTACTGCTCCTGTAGCTACTACTACTCCTCCTCCTGTAGCTCCTACTACTGTAGCTCCTACTACTGTAGCAATGGGACCAAAGATAGAAACATACTATAGACCAGATGGGACTCCTGTTCCTATTACTTTTATTAACGGCAAACCACAACAGTCTACACAAGGACTGACAAAGAAAAATCCAAACTCAATGGATACAAAAGAAACTTATAACCCCCTAGAGGGAGCAAAGTTAAATGCTCTTGGACAACCAGTTAAAGCAGACGGTATTACACCTATAGACCCCAGTGAGTATGGCAAGTTTCCCTTTGGTACTATAGATGCATTATTTGGAACTAGCGCAAGAAAAGAAAGACAACTTGCAGATTATCAATCTGCTTTAAAAGACCCACAAGGTTTAACAGGTCTTGTTGAAGAAGAAGTAACTGACTTACAGGCTATAAATAATCCGGGGTTTTTTAAAAGAATTACAAATAACCTTACAGATTTTGGGGTAGCAATAGGAGTTGGCGCTCTTACAACCCCTCTTGGTGGTGCAGCAGCAGGTGTAGCTTCTAAACAAAATAGAGCAAATCAAAGTATTGCTGATGCAAAAGTTACTCAAATGGTCTTAGAAAAACAAAAAGGTGTTGACCCTAGTAAGATAACTGGAGGAGCTAGTATTTATCGCAATACAACTACTGATCCTTATACCCCAGCAGAAAAAGCTTGGATGCAAATTCAAACTGCAATTGATAATGTTAAAGGAAGTACTGGACTTGCTAATAAAGCTTTTGATGATCTTTTTATGCCTGATATACAAAAAGCATATGATGCGCTTGGTTTTGAAAATGCACAAATTTTAGCGGATCAAACTGTAGCAGATGCAACAAGCTCACAAACAGATGCTCAATCAGCAGCACAGATAGCATATGATGGTAGATTAAACCTTGCAAAAACTAAGTGGGCAGTTCAAGACTTTAGCCCAAATGCTAAAAATAGAGAAAGTTGGTCTGTAGCGCCTGATGATGATACATATAAAGCGTATGTTAATATAGGTAGGCAAAGCGAAAAAATTACTGCTAAAGGTGAGGTTATGCGGACTCAAGCAGATGCATACAATCAAAACAGAGCTGATGATCAATCTGCTGCTTCTGAACGTGCTGGAAGAAGGGCTGCTGCTATAAACAACAGAGATAAATCAAAACAAACTGCTCAAGAAGCAAGAGATCAGTTCAACAGAGAAAACGCAGACGATATTAGAACAAAATATGGTGGTAATAAACAGACAGATAGCAACGGAGAAGACTCAGGGTGTTTTCTGACAACTGCTATAGTAGAGCATCGTGGAGAATCTGATGATGGACCTACCCTAACAAAACTTCGTCACTTTAGGGATACTTATTTAATTGATTATCCAGAAGAAATAAAAAAATACTATAGTGTTGCACCTAAGATTGTTGCGGCAATACCTAAGAATAACCCTGAATGGGATTGGGTAGGTACACAGATTGACTCTGCTATTCAAGATATAGACAATAACATGCTAGATAAAGCCCATAAAACTTATAAAAATATGGTGTTAAAACTAGAAACAAAGTGGTTAAATTAAAGGAACAAACTATGGAAGTTGATTTTGCAGAAGTATCTGATAACTATATGGCACTACCAGAAGAAGAAAAAAATATAGTACGTGAAGGAATGGCAGGACCAATGGGAGTTATTATTGGAAAAGTCTTTGGACCTGAATTTATGGAAGGAATAGGAACTTTTGCCGCTCCTACTCCTACACCAAAGAAACGTACAATGGCTCCAACAATGCCTCAACAACAACCACAAGCTAAACCACAAGGATTGGCTGCACGACCACAACGATAAGGCTACCCAGTTACGACTGGCCCCAACATAAGGAAATAAAATGCCTGAACTAGCTACAATGGAAACACCTAAGACTGCAGGGTTTGTAAACCCTAAACATAATAATCGTAATCGTAAACGTATTGAACAGGAAGAAAAAGAACTAGAAGAACTTCTAAGTCCCAAAGAGGAGCAAGAAGTTGAAACCAAAGAAGATGTTTCTGACGCACCTGCAGAGGTCAAGGAAGAAGAAACAGAAACCCTTAGTAGGGAAGAAAAGTCTTTTAAGAAACGCTATGGTGATCTACGTAGACATGCAGCGGAAAAAGAAAAAGAATACAAGGAACGTCTTGAAGCCCTAGAACATCGTATGGCTAACGAGACTATTGTTCCTCCCAAGTCAGATGAAGACATTGCTGAATGGGCAAATAATCATCCTGATGTAGCCAGTATAGTTGAGACTATTGCTGCTAAAAAAGCACAGGAAATGTTTGACAAAGCGGATAGCCGTTTAAAAGAACTAGATGCTATTAATGTGCAAGCAACACGTAAAACTGCGGAAAATCAAATTCGTGAAGTTCATGCTGACTTTGATGACCTGCGAGACTCAGACACATTTCATGACTGGGTAGAAGAACAACCTAAGTGGGTTCAAGACGCATTATATGAAAATGCAGAAGATGCTCGCTCAGTAGTACGTGTTATTGACTTGTATAAATCAGACAAGGGAATGACAAAAGAAGGTAAGAAAGCTAAGACTAAAGCTGCTGCTTCTGCTATTGTTAAAAGTTCTAAGGCAGAACTAGACGCAGACGAGACTCAAGGCTCTATTAAAGAGTCTGATGTTAAGCGTATGTCAGCCCAAGAATTTGAAAAACGAGAAGAAGAAATTACTAAAGCAATACAATCTGGTAAATTTATTTACGATATATCAGGTTCTGCGCGTTAATACCTATTGACAAAAGTATTTTTGTCAGTATAACTAGGGGTATAGTAAAAAGAAGCCACCATTATGGTCTACCTTCCCTACTAACCCCAATCAAACTAAACAAAAAAAGAATAAGACTTACCTGTTTAAGTATAGGCCCATTTACCCTAAACCGTAAAATGATTGATTTTACTTTAGGCCGTAAATGCACCCTAGAAAAATTACAGCCTCTTATGTTTTGTGTTTAGCTCACAAAGCCTACACTTTATAGGAGGATTTATTATGGCTTTTACAACAGCAACAGGTTATGGGAATTTACCGAATGGTAATTTTAGCCCTGTAATCTATTCTAAAAAAGTACAGCTTGCTTTCCGCAAGAGTACTGTATGTGGTGATATCACCAACTCTGATTATTTTGGCGAGATTGCCTCACAAGGTGACACCGTTAAAATTATTAAAGAACCAGAAATTTCTGTAAGCGAATATGCACGTGGCACAAATGTCACAGCGCAAGATTTACAAGACGAGGACTTTTCTCTGGTTATTGACAAAGCTAACTACTTTGCTTTCAAAATGGATGACATTGAAGAAGCTCATAGCCACGTCAACTTTATGGACCTTGCAACCAACCGTGCTGCATACCGTCTTGCTGACCAACATGACCAAGAAGTTCTTGGCTACATGTCTGGTTACAAACAGTCTTCTTTGCACTCACAAGCTGATGCACTGAATACTACTGTAAACGGTACTAAAGCAGTATCAACTGCTGGTTCTAACGAACTGCTTTCCTCTATGCAACTGCATAAGGATGACTTTGGCAACATCACTACAAGCTCTGCAGGAACACACTCTATTCCTCTGGCTGCACGTTTGCCCGGTGCTACTGCACTTCCAACTGCTACGGCTTCACCAGCAATGGTTGTTGCTCGTATGGCTCGTTTGCTTGATCAACAGCAAGTTGACAAACAAGGCCGTTGGATTGTAGTTGATCCAGTATTCATGGAAATTCTTGCTGATGAAGATTCACGCTTCATGAACGCAGACTTCGGTGAATCAGGTGGATTGCGTAATGGTCTTACCATTAACAATTTCCACGGCTTCCGTGTATACTCATCGTCTAATTTGCCTTCTTTGGGTACTGGACCGGGTACTTCAGGTACTGCCAACCAACTGACTAACTTCGGTGTTATCGTAGCTGGTCATGATTCTGCTGTAGCAACTGCCGAGCAGATCAATAAGACAGAAACATATCGTGACCCTGACAGCTTTGCTGACATTGTTCGTGGTATGCATCTATACGGTCGTAAGATTCTTCGTCCTGAAGCAATCGTTACTGCCCGTTATAACGCAGCTTAAGGGAGTAATATAATATGGCTACTTATGACATGACTTCCAGTGATACTGCTGGCGTTGGGGCAAATGTTCTTGCTGTTCCAACCAATGTTGGTAACACTGTACGGACTATTGAAGCAATCCTAGACATTGATGCAATGGTTACTGCTGGTTACTCTGGCGCAAACGGTGATGTTTTCCAACTTTTGGAAATCCCTGCCGAATCAGTTATTGTTGCTGCTGGTGCAGAAATCATGAAACCTTTCACGACTTCTTGTACTGCAGATATTGATTTTGGCGGTGGTGATGACATTATTGACGGGGCAGACTTGACGGCTGCTGCTGGTACATACCTTGCAAAAGGCACTAACGGTGAAGCTAACATTGTCAATACAGGCGCAGCTTCTACGTTTGCTGCTGCTGCTTTGGCATGTGTTGGTGCTGCCGATACTATTGACGTTACTATTGCTGGTGCTGCACCTGCTACTGGGCGTCTTCGGGTATATGCAGTAGTTGCAGACGTTTCTGCTGCACAAACTGAGGCTGCTGTTGCACAACGTGACCTCATTTAATAAACCTATATACTTTGGGGCTGGCTATATGCTGGCCCCATTGGTGTATCAAACGTACACTACAAAAAACTCTTGGGGTAAATATGGCTCTTACTTTTCTTTCTTTAACTAATAGCGTTATTACACGTATGAACGAAGTGGAGCTAACTTCTAGTAACTTTACAAGTGCTAGGGGTGTACAGATACAATGTAAGAACGCAGTTAATGAAGCAATACGATACATTAACCAGCGTGAGTTTGGTTATTCTTTTAATCATGCTACAAATTCTTCTTCCTTAGTAGCAGGTCAATCTCGCTATTCTGTTCCTACTAGCACTAAATCTATAGACTACAGTACAGCAAGAATTAAAAAAGACAGTGATTTAAATGTAGCAGGAAATAGTCTTTCAACTCTTAATTATAATGAGTACATTGAAAAAGACTATGCCAATCAAGAAGATGACGTAGTAGCAACTACTCTCAACGGATCACACTCTGACAGTGTAGCTACCCTAACACTTGCATCTACCACAGGTCTTGACTCTACAGGTACAGTACACATTGGTGGAGAGCAGGTAACATATACAGGTATATCTGGCAATGATATCACAGGTTGTACACGTGGTGCTAATAGTACTACCGCAGCTACACATGCTGATGGAGTTGCCGTAACACAGTTTGAAGATGGTGGTGTACCTAGAAGCATTATTAGAACTCCTGATAATAACTATCTTTTACACCCTTATCCAGATAAAGCATATACATTAACTTTTGATTATTACACTTTTCCTTCTGATTTATCTGCTCATGGAGACACAACTACTGTTCCTGAAAGATTTGCTCCTGTAGTAGTTGATGGTGCTACTGCATTTGTATATCAATATCGTGGTGAATTAAATCAATACCAATTAAACTTTGAACGTTTTGAGCAAGGCATTAAAAACATGCAGAGCTTGCTTATTAATAAATATGAATATCTTCGTTCTACTGTAGTTTCTGCTCCAAGAAATTCTTCTAACTTTATGTCTGGTGTTATTTAATGCCTGATAGTTCTCAAGTACAACCAGTTGCATTTAACTGTGAGGGCGGTTTAGTTTTAAACCGTTCTAACTTTATTATGCAGCCGGGAGAGGCACTACAACTAGAAAACTTTGAGCCTGACATTTCAGGTGGCTACAGACGTATTAGTGGCTTTCGTAAATATGTAAATGCTGTTGTGCCTCAAA
>Ga0208148_1000745_pt1 | contig 12370 bp, 16 predicted proteins | sample DEB08_DNA_16_FD_184525 | JGI IMG/M metagenome (GOLD analysis project Ga0208148, IMG submission 184525) | Aqueous microbial communities from the Delaware River and Bay under freshwater to marine salinity gradient to study organic matter... | ecosystem: Environmental > Aquatic > Marine > Coastal ...
CATCTTGTTGCTTAATTACAATAGCATTCTTTGATGTTATCGTAATTTTTGGTGGTTTGGGTTGTCTGACTAGAAGTTTCATCTTGTGACTTCACCTTCGACTTCGAACCTACCTCTAAGAATCTTGTTCACATCTGTTCCAGTGGTAAGTTCTAAATCATAAACGTGCTTGCCTGCGGGAACATTCTTCATAGTATCTGCATCAACTAGAATATAGATACCACCAGTTACTCCGCCCATCTGTGGTGCCTTTACACCAACAGTTCCGCCGTTTAGGGTCATTCCACTATAGGCGTGTCCAAGTGAACCTCCGCTTGCATATTCTCCTGTACTTCCTCCACCAGTAACACCAGTGGTAGAAATATTAAGAATCAAATCAGAGTCGATGGTTGACCTTCTTACTTGCATAGAAGCAGAGTAACTTGCCAAGTCTATGGCAGTACCTGCACTGTCCTGATAGGTCAAATGAAAGACAAGGGTGGAACCTTGGTCAACCGAGATGTCGTAGTTTCCTGATTTCATATTCTATTTATGCCTTTTGCTTTTTCTTGGCTCGTCTTTGTTTCTCTTTTTTCATTTTTGCTCGCTTTTCATCTGCCTTCTTGCGAGAAACTGCTCTTTCTTCTTTTTCCTTTGCAAGTCGTTCCTGTCGAGTCTGTTCAATCTGTGCATTCATTTCGTCATTATGTGCCACTTGTGTTTCATATGCCTGTTGCTGTTCAGCAATCTTCATTTGATATTGTTCAAGATTTGCCATAATTCTTCCTCGTTCGCTTTCGGGGAATTTATTTTCGTTGAGCAACTGTAGACAAGTATCGTATCCTTCTTGGAACTTACCAACATAGAAAGCGGTAGAACTAATCTCATCAAGAATCTGCCATTCCCATACTTCATTAGCAAGGAACAAGATGTCCTGTGTGGGGAAAGGAATAGCCTGTGCTTGTTTTGCAAAGAGATAACCGAGTCGGGGGTGACCAGACAAACGATAAATTCTAGCAATCTGATAGAGTGGTTCTGCACGAACGGGTCGATAGTTCCAAGCAGACAAGAAGTATTGCATTGTCTTTTCCCACGGGTCTTCCAGAAGACTACTGCAAATGGCAACACGGAACAATGAGTAGAATACTTCTTCTTCCCATCCGCCTAACTCTGCTCTCTTCATATACCATTCTTTTGCAGGTTCCCATTGCTTCGAATCAAAATAACTTTGTGCAAGATAGAAATGATATCTTGAATTATTTGGTTCGTAGTTTGGGTCATCTTCATTGGTCAGGCAACTGAGGAATAATTCTGCATCTTTCTTGTATTTGTCAACGGGTTCGATTCCAACATTTCTTGCACCCATTGTTCGTGCTTCAACGTGATAATTTTCCTCCTGAAGTCTTCCCTGCTTGAGAGAATTGTCTTCTTGCTTCTTTGGATTTTCTGCGTATTCGTGAAGAACACCAGTGTATTGCCAAGAACCGTCAAGTCTGAAGATTTGGTTTCTCCACCAAGTGAAATCACCACGCTTAATACGGAGAGAGAAAGCGTCGAGTTCAATGTCCTCTGGGAAGGACAGACTTCCAACCATTTTATCGTCAGCATCAATCACCCAACCATAGTCCGCTCCACCCTTTTCGGCATTTCTCAAGGAAGCAGTTCTAGACTTTCCGAATCCATCCCATTCGTGGTCGTAGATTTCGCCAGGAATTCCTTTCTCTTCAAAGAACTCCTTGATGATTTCTTTTGTCTTGTCCGTCGAACCAGTATCGGTAATATCATACCTGTTGATGTGAGGAGCCATCGACTCCAAACATTCTTTGATAATGTGTTCTTCGTTTTTAACAATCATAACTAGTGATTTTGTAAATGCCATATTTGTACTCCGTGGGTTCATTATATCAATGAATGGGTTTGTAGTAAATTATATTCTTTCATAATTGAATAAATTCTTTGGGAAGATTGACCGTCACCGAACGGACATTCTGTTTTATTTATGCTCTTCTTCATCATCTTGTGAAACGATGTTACAAGTGTATTTGGTTCTCGGACAAGTATCTGGTTATCAGAAGGTCTTTCCGTCCACTTTCTGCACACCAAAATCTTCTTACCATAGAAACTTGCCTCTTCTTGAATACCACCACTATCAGTAATCACCATACTACTTCTTGCAAGAAGATGTAGAAGGTCTTTGTGTTCTAGTGGTTTTATGATATTCACCTTGCTCAGTACATCTGCCGCTTCCTGCACCTTGGGGTTTGGATGGAGAGGTAGAACGAATTCATAATCGTGGTAGTGATTTGCCAGTTGTTCAATTGCCGCAAACCATCTTCTCATATGTTCGTGATTTTCTCTTCTGTGCATTGTCACAAGTACAAGTTTATCCTCAGTTACTTCTAGTTCTGGAAGTGTGTCTATAACTGTGTTTCCAGTTATGGTAACATTGCTTCTTTTTTCTCTTACTAGATTATCAAAATCCATTTGAGTTGGAGCATAGTGATAACTTGCAATCGCAGATATCATCTGTCGATATGATTCTTCTGGATATGGATTTGAAGTATCGAAAGTTCTTAGCCCCGCTTCGATGTGTGACACAGGGATTCCCCTATTGAATGCAGAAAGGGCAACTGCAAATGCAGAGGCAGTATCTCCCTGAACAATAACGTGTGTTGCATCAAAGAACACTCCAGAATTCATAATGGTAGAAACAATATTATTCAGTCTGTTATCTGGAGTATCTCTGATGTCAATCTTGACATCGTATTCGAACTCGCCAATATCTTTCTGTTGTCCAGTAAAGACAACTTTAACATCGTGATTGTTTTCTTTCAGGATTTTGATGAGCGGTTTGAGTTTAATCCACTCAGGTCTAGTTCCGTATGCTACTAAATTCATAATCTAGAATCTCCTTTAGTTCTTCTTCGAAATTACTAGCAACAGTATATCCTAGTTTGTTCAGTTTTCTAGGCGTGATTGCATATTTAAAATCGTGACCTGGTCTGTCTTTAACATATTCGATACAATCTTCTGCTCGTCTTCCTAAAATGTCACAGACTGATTGCACCACATTCATATTTTCAGTATGGAATTCCGATGATATATTATAGATTTGATTGGTGTCAGAATTCTCTAATATAAATCTTGTCGCTTTTGCCGTCTCTCTTGCGTGAGTCCATTCTCGAATTTGATTACCTTTACCATACACAGGAATCTTTTCATCCGCTTTTAGTTTTCTGATAATTGTAGGTAAGAACTTCTCATCGTGTTGGCGAAGACCAAAGTTATTAGAAGGACGGACAATGATATACTCAACCCCGTAAGTGTTGTGATATGCTTCAATCATATGGTCAGCGGCAGCCTTTGTAGCGGAGTATGGATTTTTTGGTTCCAGTTTACTTCTCTCCGTGAATGCACGGTTTCGAGCAACACCATACACTTCATCTGTAGAGAAGTGGAGGAGTTTTGCTCCCGTTTCTCTGCAAGCGTCTAGTAGGCTTTTTGTTCCGTTGATATTAGTTTTGATAAACACATCCGACGATTCAATTGAATTGTCAACGTGAGTTTCCGCCGCTAGATTGATTACCCACTCAATATTATTTTGCTCGATAATCATTTTCATATGATGTGGCATCGTAATACAGGAAGGCGAAAAGGAGAAATTTGAACTGTCCATAAACAAATTCATATTTTCTCTACTACCCGCGTAGGTCATTTTGTCCACTCCGTGAACTCTGTATCCTGCGTTCAAAAACTCTTCGGTAACATAACTACCAATGAATCCTGCACATCCTGTAATCATTACTTTTTTCATTCCGACGCCCTTTTTACGATGTCTGGATTTTGCTTAATGGTCTGTACGGTAATCAAATCCTTTAATCTTGTGGTTGACCATTCGTGGCAACGAGTCGTGTAAATTACCTTCGGTGGCAAATCATCACCAGTAAAGGACTTTCCGATATAGTCCTCACCCAAGATACGAATATCAGGCTTAAAGAACTTAATCAACTCGTAGAGTTCTTCCTCGCTCTGGTACATATACACTTCATCGACATATTGAATTGCCATTAAAGTCTTGTATCTTTCGTAGTAGGATATGACAGGAGCATACTTGTTGTTTCTGCCTTCTGATGGGTCGCGTTGAAGAAACACAATGAACTTATCACAGTGTCTCTTTGCTTCTTCAAAGGTGTAGATATAGCCTGGATGGAGTATATCAAAATTGCCTGCTGTAAATCCTACTTTCATAATTCACCTCACTGATTTGTAAACAACTTGTTGTTATATGAAATTATTTGGTACGCTTCAATCAATTCTTTAACACCTTCTTGCAGTGTTACTGTTGGTTGCCATCCAAGTGATTCAAGTTTGTCGTTACTTACAATATAGTTTCTCTTGTCGGGGTCGTTGTCAATCTCAGATTCCTGAATAGAGAAGTTTGGAATATATTCCTTGATAGTTTCGCAGAGTTCCATCTTCGAAAGATTGGCACTGCTGAGTCCCACATTGAATGACTCGCCTTTCATTTCGTCGTAGTTGTCAATGGCAAAAATCATCGCACCAACCACATCCTTAACGTGAATGAAGTTTCTCTTGAAGGAACTTTCAAAGAGAACAATATACTTATCTGTACACGCTTTATATGTAAAGTCATTTACAAGTAAGTCGAGCCTCATTCGTTCGGAGATTCCAAACACTGTTGCAAGTCGAAGACAAACTGCACCCGCTGTTTCCTTAAGATAGTTCTCTGCATTTACTTTAGTTGTACCATACAGACTCAAAGGAGCAAGTGGAGTTTCTTCGTTGCAGTGAACGAGTTCTCCGTCTTTCATTTCTCCGATACCATAGCCAGAGTTTGTAGTTGGGAAGATAATCTTCTTTTCAGTACCAACGACATCAGCAATGTGCTTTACTGCTTCTTCGTTAACCTGAACTGCGGCTCTCTCGTCCTTCTTACAAGCAGGCATCCCCACAATGCAGGCGAGAGGAATGATGATGTCGTGTTCCCTCAGAAGAGGGTCAATCAAATCATTGTCTCTAACATCACCCAGAACAAACTTAAAGTTTGGATGGGAACAATGTGTGGTGAGGGTTGTTTGTCTGTACATAAGACTGTCTACGACAGTAACAGAGTATCCTCTTTCGAGTAGTGTGGGTACAAGAGTTGTTCCAATGTATCCCGCTCCGCCAGTAATTAAAACTTTATTCATTGTTGCACCTTTCCGTATGGAATTGCATTCCAGATTCTTTCATAAAAAAAATAAACAAAGAAGCCAGTGATATTCATAAAGATTGCATTCCAAATATGTTCCTGTGATATTGCCGCATATAGAATAATGAAACTATTAAATGTAGCGAATACCCTCCATAATGTTGTCTTTATGATTGTCCGTAACTTAGTCTCTTTGTACATCAAGCATTCCTGTTGTAGAGTAGTCTGCTATCCTATCGAAGAAAAGAATTTCTCCAGAATACTCTTCCCCCACAATTGGGAGTTCTCTGTAGTCGCCGCCTATCACTCTATGCACAGGACATATTTCTTTTAGTAAGGCGATTAACTCCTCATCACTTCCGAACGAAACTACTCCATCCACATATTTGATTGACCGAACCAATTCCATCCTATCATCTAATGTATTTATTGGACGAGAATCACCTTTGGATTTCTTAACTCTTTCGTCTGTGTCCAATCCTACTATCACTCTTCCGCCAAGAGTACTGGCGTACTTGAACATTTCAATATGTCCTCGATGTAAAATATCAAAGCAACCATTTAACCAGATTGTTTGATATCTTTTAGCCATATTGACTGTCTCCTCGTTCTACCCTATAACTATCTTCGTCGAAGTGTGTAGTGGACACTTCAAAAATAACTGCATCACTGAGTGCTTCTACTTGGTGGGGTTCGCCTGGGCGATTTCGTACTACTTCACCTTCTCGAAGTACTTCAGTTCTCTTCGAAGCATCGGTAGTATCAATCCAGTTGAGTCGAATGGCTCCTTCTGCAAGATACCAAGTTTCATCTTTTTTCATATGAAAGTGCATACTGAATCTTGCACCCTTATTGAATCGAAGTAATTTACCACAATACATTTCATTGTTTGCAAAGATAACTTCACTTCCCCAACCCTTTTGTACAATTTCTGATTGTTCTTTCTTAGTACTCATAGGTAGTCTCCTATTACCTTTACGCCCTTTTGTTGGACTATTAGTGTTGCATATTCGTTTGCAGTTTGTATTGATTTCTCAATGTCTTCCGTGTCAATATACGATGAAACTAATCCAGAAAGAAAGGTGTCACCGGCTCCAGTCATATCTTTTACATCCACTGAATCTACCGAATAGTCCTTGTCCAGATATCTACACCCCTTATCACTAAGAGTCACAATAAGTTTCCTCTTAATCTCTGGAGTCACTGTTTCAACTGTCTCTTCATATTCAAATTGATTTATCTTTATGAAGTCAATTCCGTAACACCATTTTCCTAGTTTCTTTTTTGTGTCTAGAAAAGTAGTTCCTGTTGCTCGGTTAGAAATATACTCAATGTCTTCTTCTGTAAGAAATCCGTGGTCATAATCAGAGATAACGATAGCAGAATAATTTTCAAATGGAATTGATTCTATGTTCTCTATCCTGTTGACCTTTCTTTCGTTTGAATCTACTCGTAGAAGTATATGATTAGTTCTGTGTTCTACAAATCTAGTCTTCGTAATATCTTCTGGATTAGTTATTATATCACATCTCTTCTTCAATGAAAGAATATTATCGTAAACATTTCTTGCCATTCCACCGTTGGTTTCTTCTTTCAATGTCATAAAGACAGGAACAGGCGCTTCGGGAGCGAGTCTGTTGCAATATCCATAAAGATATTTGTCAATGCAAGAATCACCAATTACAAGTATCACCAACTGACCTCCCAGTCCTTAAAGTCACTACCAAGACAGTCTATCTTGTGGTCTTTTCTTCCACCAACGACTTCTTCAATTTTGTTCTTAGCAGTGTTGCGAATTCCATTCAATCCGTGAGTAAGTCTCAGGTCTGCTTCACCGTCACCTCCTCTGGCAGCAGATTCATTGTGCCAGATATGAAGATTCATTTGAGACAATACAACGATTGCTCTTATGGTTTCTGCGGTGATTTCGGAATTCTGTAGGAGAATGTCGATGTCGTGAAGAATGTCGGCTATTTCTTCCGCATATTCTTCCTTATGGTCTACTATAAAAACCTCTTTCAGTTGATTAATACTGAGTCGGTCAATCAACTCACTGAGAGTCGGAAGATATTTTCTGTTGCTCATTCTGTAACCTTTCACATATATTCTGGTAAACCCGTTTAAGACCTTCTTTGAATGAGGTTTCGGGATACCATCCTAGTTCATTATTTACTTTAGTCAAATCGCAGGACTGTCCTAAAATTGATGCCTTAATTTCTGGTTTGGTTTTGATGTCCATTCCCTTTTCGGAAACTTCAGCAATGAGTTCTGCAATTTGTCTCACTGTATATCTTACATCCGAACCAACATTATAAGGACCAACAAACGATTCTGTCTTCATTTTATTTATCATCATCTTTGTTGCTTTTACTGCATCGTCAATATAACAATACGACCTAGTTTCAGTTCCATTTCCCCTAATCGAATATGGTTCTTCTGGATACTTGGCTGCTCGGTGACATAGTGCAGGAATCAGTGATGCATTTTCCAAATCCATATCTTGGTCTGGGCCATAGATTCCACAGTATCGAGCGACTGCAATATTGAACTTGTTTGTGTTGTCTTCGTCTTCTTCCTTTGCATACCAAGACAAGAGTTCCTCTGCATACATTTTTTCGGCACCATAAGAAAGAAACTGTCCCCCGAGTTTTGCATCACTTTCTTTTAGGGCGGGTGCATCTGGTCTTAGTTGCAGGTCGTGTGGATAAACGTGCGTGGTGCTTGCGTAAAAAAGATTCTTTACATTTGCAACACATAAAGAGAACAGAACATTATTGTCAATTACTGAATTCTGAAACGCAACACTGAAAGGTTTGTTTTCATATAAACCAATACCACCAACTACGGCTGCAAGGTGTATTACTGTATCTGCTCCCTGAAAACATTCAATAGTTTCTTCTATAGAAAGTAAATCTGCGTGGACTACAGACACATTATCTTTTATGTCTTCTATGTTTTTTTCTGAGCCTCTATTGCAGTTGTCAACCAGAAGGATTTCATCAAACTCACCAGACTCCACATAACTTCTGGCAATATTTGAACCGATAAATCCAAGACCACCTGTAATTACTAGTTTGTTTCTTGTTGGTTCGCACATTTCAAACATTATACAATCCTTTCATAGTAGTGGTCACCACCATCAAAGTGTGAGAGCCTATATCCATTATCATTCATAAACTTTGATATCTCAGATGGAGTTGTATTTGGAGTATCTTTGTATTGTCCATTAGTTGACACTTCCAGTTTTACTATCGAAATTCTATCAAAGTAGGGTACTAATGGTTTTATGATTTCAAAGTCGTGTCCTTGTGCATCCACTTTTAGAATGTCTATTTTTTCAAATCTTTCCCAATCAATAAGTTCAAGCAATGAAGTAAGTGCAATACAATCTACTTCGATAGTTTCATTAATAGAAAATGGCGACCAATCTTGTGGAGAATAGAAACTAGATTGTCCTTTGTCTCTTTCTGCTGACTCGTTGTGTTTTGTGACATTGAATTTTCTTTTTTCATTCTTATCACTAACTGCATATGGGTATAGATGAAATCTATCACTTTGGATTGAGTTCGATACACTTTCACAATTAGTAGGAACAGGCTCGAATCCAATAACAAACATATCATCATATTGTGACAACCAACTCTGGCTGTTCGGTGCATCATATGAAAGACCAATATCTATTCCAAGCCTTTTTGTATTTTCGGGTATGGAAGGGAGTTCCAATTTAAGTTCTTGCAACACTATAATTCTCCTCGCAGTGGGCGTCCATAACTAAACACTTTATCTATTCCTTTAGTATCTGAACAATCCTCAATAAATCTAAATCCAGACTCTTTCATATAAACTAATAGTTCTTTTTGGTTTGGTGCGCCAATATATTCATTTCCTGTGTGTGATTCAATTTCTACCGTTGGAAATTTGTTGTGGAAGTCCTTCGCATTTTTTATAATATTCAAATCTTTGCCTTGTGTGTCTATTTTTAGGTACTCCACTTCTTTGAATTTCTTCCAGTCTATTTCAGATAGAATTAAAGAAAACGGAACGACATCTACAGTTTCTTCTCTTATTGGAACAACTCCATAATAAGGATGTTGAGGAGACACTTTAAATAAACTAGAACATCCGAGGTAGCCACCGTTTCCCGTGATTTGCATTTTTGCTCTCACGGGAGACTCTACATTATCCAACGCACAATTTAACAGCACCAGTGTATTGTTATTCTTGTCTTTATGTTCTCTTAAGCAATCCTCGCTTAATTTAAATGCTTCTTTAACTGGTTCTATTGCAATAATAAAAGTATCCTTGCACTCGTTTAACCACTTGGTAGTATTGGGAGGACAATAAGACAAACCAATATCAATTCTTAGTTTGCTTAAATTTGTTGCTTTCATTTTTTCCTTAAGTTCTTGCAACACTATAATTCTCCTCGTACCATTTTACGGTTTCTCTAATACCGTCAGACAGAGGAGTAGAAGGAACATATCCAACCGCTCTTTTGAATTCAGTCATATCATAAAATCTTCTAGGTTGTCCATTTGGTTTCGAGGTATCCCATACAACGTCACCTTCGAAACCAACACAGTCTCGAATAGTTTCAATCAGTTCTTTAATAGAAGTCTCTACACCTGTTCCAAGGTTAAACGGGCCGCTTTCATTGCAGTTCTCTGCCATCTTGATAATTGCTTCTGCGGTGTCATCAACATATAGGAACTCACGCGAGGCACTTCCGTCTCCCCAAACAACCACTTCACTCTTTCCTTCGTCCCGTGCTTCAATAAACTTTCGAATCAGTGCGGGTACAACGTGAGAGTTTTCTAGATGGAAGTTGTCGTGTGGTCCATATAGGTTAGCAGGAAGAAGAACAGTAGAATCAAATCCATACTGGTCTCTATACGCCCAAGACTGAACGATTAGATTTTTCTTTGCAAGAGAATACGCATAGGAGTTTTCGTCGGGGAAACCATCCCAGAATTCATCTTCTCGGTATGGAACTTCTAGATGCTTTGGGTATCCGCACCCTGCGGCGAGAGTCACCAACTTGTCTACTCCGTGCAGATAAGAATAATGAGTAATAAGAATACTCATCATCGCATTATCATAGAAAAACTCTGCGGGGTATGTTTTGTTCGCCAAGATACCACCGACTCGACCTGCAATATGCAAGACCACTTCTGGTTTGTTTTTCTCGAAGTATTCTGCAACGGAATCTTCTTTTGTTAAATCACATTCTTTGTGAGTAGGAGCCAGTAGTTCGAAATCTAGTTTATCGACCAAGTTCTTACCGACAAATCCACTTGCACCAGTAACCATTACTTTCTTATCACTTAAGTTCATACTACCAATTCTCCTTTTTTCATAACATCGAACATCTTATCTATCTCGAAATCATACACTCTTTCATATGCACTTTCTACCATAGATTCGTAGTTCTCATAATTCTCTACTACATCTTTTAGTTTTTCCTGCAAGTCTGTAATATCATCCCAATAAACAAAATGTTTTCCTGGCTCAAACCAACGCTCAATAACATTCCAAGAATCTCGCTTTACTAAGTTCACCGTCTTTGCACACATTGCCTCAATGACTCTTGGTTTGAACTGGGGAATGTATCCACTTTCAAGATTATTGAACGCTCCAATTTTATCCCAATTTTCATTTGCTATGATGTGGTTAATATGTTCAGTTCCTATTGGACACATATTAATTGCAACAGATGCTTTAGTCTGCGCCAGGACTTTCCATTTTTCTTGGCTGGTAACATTAAGCATAGTGGGTTCTCCAGCAGGCGACAAAGATGAAAAATTATACTTATACGGCTTCATTGACTCTACTATGTCGGCGTGTTCTTGACACATCATTGCTCCCATATAAATCACATCTAATGTTTTATTGGTATCCAGTCCATTAAAACAAGAACCTTTGAATGGAAAGGGAATGGGAATGAATTTTGTGTTTGTTTGGTGCGAATTCATAAACTCACAAGTATAAGGACACAAAGTATAAACGTGAGTGAAGTAACTCTGCTCCTGAAGACAAGTAGTGGTTGAAGCATAGGCACAGGGTGCTTCTAAGTTTAAATATATTCTTGTTGGTACTTCTTTATACTTTTCCCTAATATCTTCGTTCACTGATGTTCCGTACCCTTGGAAAAGAACACAATCGTCTTTACCGTCATCATACTGTTCTAGTTGATAGTATGAATTGATTACATCTGCATACTCTCCCCTTTTGTCGTGTGCTATAATCATACTAGAGTAAACTCCTCTGGATAAAACTCTGTTCTGTGTTCAATATTTACGCCTGGGTGGTAGTGCTTGGGTGCAATTACCTTCTTGTTCTTGTTCTGGTTTAGAAAGGCTGCCCACCACCCAAAGGAACTAATAGGAGACATTATGTTGTGGTCGCAATGCATAATCCTACAAAAATCGGAAAGTTCGTCTGATGAACTTGCAACAACGAAGTTGTCTTCTGAAAAGTTATTCTTGCACCATTCTATATCTTTGTTATTGTTTCCGTCTCTGGAACCTCCAGTAAACACTACAAACAAACAGTCTTCGCCCTTGAATTGTTCCAATGCTAGTTTAATGTAACCACCCATAAAACTGTTTGGGTCGAGTTTATCTGTGGTTCCGTATGAAGTTTGCTTTGCCACTTCACCGTCTGTGTTATCACAGTTGTCGCCTCTGCGGAGATGCAAACTCACTATGGTTTTGTCTTTTGGTAGAGAATCTCTCCACTCTTTTGCCTTTTCCATATGAACTTGCTTCGGTGTTAGTTCTTTCTTAATCTCTTCTGTTCTGCTTCCAAAATACCAAACACTTTGGAAGTAACCAAAAACATCCACTCCGTCAGGAACAGAAAAGAAATGCTCATCATATTCCCACGGGTTTGGTTCTTGGTATCTCATCTGTGGAAGGAAAGTAGAATCTAGTTTGGCAGATATATTAAATTCACCCAACAAACACTGCTGATTATGATGTTCCCTATCTTTTGGATTAGGAATACAGAAATCATAACCATTATGTTTAGCAAGACTATACAGTGCCGCATATTGGAAAAGTTGATTTCCCAATCGACCCGCACTACCTAGTTGGGTAAAGGATATCATTTTGCAAAAATCATTCCGTAGTTTACTCTTCGTTCTTTATTGATTAGTTTTTCCATTTCCAGTTCTTCCCA
>Ga0208148_1000750_pt1 | contig 12318 bp, 5 predicted proteins | sample DEB08_DNA_16_FD_184525 | JGI IMG/M metagenome (GOLD analysis project Ga0208148, IMG submission 184525) | Aqueous microbial communities from the Delaware River and Bay under freshwater to marine salinity gradient to study organic matter... | ecosystem: Environmental > Aquatic > Marine > Coastal ...
ACGGTAGCAGGGAGCGCGGCGTTAGAAAGATGTACGATATGATGAGAGCCTTTGAAGGGGGTGCAGTAGCATGAGTACTCAAACCCAATATGTAGTCAGTCGCCAAGACCCCGCGATTGAAGCGTACCGTCTGGGCTTACTGGGCGACGTTCAAAAATACATCAAAGGTCAGATTGAACGCGGCGATGCACCGCCTGACTATCAGGTTTCAGGGCTAAGTCCCGGTGAAAAGGCTTCTATTACCGCGGCACAAACAGGCGTGGGCGCGTACCAGCCGTTCCTGACGCAAGGTTCGTCAACCGTGGATCAGGGCGCGACCGCCATGTCCGAGGGTATTGGTGCTTTGGCTGGTACTGGTGCTATGTATGACCCCAACAGCTACCAAGACTTCATGAACCCCTACGAAGACCAAGTTATCGACAATACGATGGCGGACATTCGTCGTCAGGGTGACATAGCGCAACAGGGCGTCAGGGCTCAAGCGGTTGGCGCAGGGGCCTTTGGTGGTTCTCGCGGTCAGATTGCACAGTCTGAGCTAGACCGAAACGTTATGAAGCAACAGGCAGACACGGCGGCGCAAATGCGGGCGGCAGGTTTTCAAAACGCGCAGCAAGCTGCAATGAATGCGTTTGAGTCGGGCATGGGTAGACAGCAACAGTTGGGTCAGCTTACAGGGCAGTTAGCTACGGGTCTGGGCGGGCTTGGTATACAGCAAGCGGGCATAGGTGAGATGGGCACAAATCTGAATACTCAAGATATACAGAACCTAATGACGACGGGCGCTACGGAGCGCGGCGTTAATCAAGCGGGCTTGGATGCTCTGCGTCTGACTAACTTGCAGCGTTATACACAGCCTTATCAACAGTATGGCTTTTTGTCAGATATTTACTCTGGCACACCAACAGGGTCTTCAACGCTTACGGCGGCTTCGGCTCCGCAAGTTTCACCCTTCCAAACTGCAATGGGTTTGGGTATAAGTGGATTAGCCGCCGCATCAGGCGCACAACGGGCGGGGTTATTTTAAATGATGAATCGTAGCGTAATGAAGCGTCAGATGTTTAACCGCGGCGGAGCGGCCTCGTTTCCTGATCTGAGCGGTGACGGAAAAGTCACTAGAAAAGATGTTTTGATGGGCCGAGGCGTACAAGGCTTGGCAATGGGCGGACCACCTATGATGGACCCCAACATGATGCCGCCCGCAGCGCCACCACCAATGGCTCCACCACCAATGGGAGCAGAGCAAGCTCTAGCTGGCGCAGAGATGCAGGGCCAAGAGATGGGCATGATGGCAGCGGAAGGCGTTATGCAGCAAATTGACGGCGCTCAAGACTACCAAAGCTTGATCGACGGAATACGCGGCAACCAACAGCCCCTTGAAGCGCGGTACGCGGAACTTGGTGGTATTGTTGGTGAGCAAGACGCCATGCAGACGCCCGAGTCGGTTTTGGCACTAACGCAGCCCGCCATTATGATGACGGAAGAGGGAGCGGTTAACAGCGGCATTGGTGAGCTAATGCAGGGCATAGCCGGAGATACTTCGATGGAAGGTCAGATGGGGGAGGGCGTCGGTGGTTTGATGATGGCCCAAGCGCCGGAGCCCGCGATGGAAGCTCCCATGATGGAGGTGGGAAACACACCACCCGTAAATTTTAGGCAGGGTGGGCCCGTAGAGGTCCAAAGACTTCAAGCAGGCGGAACGCCCAACCCTGTTATAACGCAGGCAAATCGTGATGCTTCAGCGTACCAAGATTACTTTGCGGGCGCTATGGACAGCGAAGCGCGGGCCGCGGACCTTGAAGAACAACGTAGAATGTCACAAGCGCAAATGCTGTTTGATATTGCTCAAGCGGGTTTGCAGTTTGCAGGCACTACTGAAGGCGGCTCTATTGCGGAGCGTCTGGCAAATGCGGCTGCGCAAACACAACTTCCACAGCGGATCGGGGAACGTGCCGCAGGTATGATGGCTGCGAAACGAGAACAACGCGCCGAGGACCGTCAGATGCGTATGGCGGGTCTACAGGCCAGCCTTCAACAGTCGATTGCAGATAAAACTGCGGCAGACAATTTGGCTTTAGCTCAAGCAAAAGTAAAAGAAGAATCTATAAAAGACATCCCCATGTCTATTTGGAAAACTTTGCCTAAAACGACGCAAGACTCTATTTTGTTAGGCAAAGAATCTACTGTAAACGGCGTTCCCATGTCTATCTACAACAGTCTTCCTGAAGAACAACAAAAAATAATATTAAAAGTAGAAACCATTGTAGAGTCACCCGTTAAAGGCATTCCGGCGGCAATATTTAACACCCTTTCCCCAGAGGTTAAAACGCGAGTTCTTGTTGGAGAGGCGCAAGGTGTTAACGGAGTTCCCAGAGATATATATGACGCGCTTCCATCAGAGACAAAAGATTTAGTTGTTGGGGCAATAAAAGGCCCTGTTAAAGGCATTCCGTTTGCAATCTTTGATACATTTTCAGATGCGGTTAAAGAAGAAATTGTTCTTGGTCGTAAAGAAGGTGTTAACGGTATTCCAAGAGATATTTATGACGGACTTGATCCAGCCATACAAAAACTGGTTATCGGCGCGGTTGAGGGCGACGTTAAGGGCGTTCCAAGAGCGGTGTTTGATACGCTTACACAAAAACAACAAGAACGCTTGTTGTTGGGTGATCCGCAAGGTGTTAACGGCATTCCAATCGACATTTACAACACTCTATCTGAAAAAGAACAGAAAGTAGTGCTTAATCTAGCTGAGTCTATTAAAGGAATACCGAAGGCGGCGTTTGATACGCTTACGCAAGAAGAACAACGACGCGTAATGTTGGGTGATCCGCAAGGTGTTAACGGCATTCCAAGAGATATTTATGACGGATTGCCAGAAACCACTAAGAAAATCGTGTTGGGTGCCGCGGCGAAGCCTGCGTCAAGCGTCAAAGGTATTCCAGTAGAAGTGTTTAACGAACTTACAGACGAAGATAAACGAAAAGTTCTTCTAGGTGATCCACAAGGTGTTAACGGTATTCCGCGGGATATTTTTGATGATCTAAGCGTATCGGCTCAAGAAAAGGTTCTTGGAGTTGCGGACGGACCCGTCAAAGGTGTTCCAAGAGATGTTTATAACACATTAACTGACGACCAAAAAAGCCGTCTTATGCTGGGTGATCCGCAGGGTGTTAACGGTGTTCCGAGAGATATATACGATGAACTTCCTGAAGCTACTAAAGCACTTATCGTTGATCCGGGTGCCGCGGCAAAACTGGATCAAAAGTTAGCTTTAGAACGTATTACAAAAGAAATAGAGGGTCGCGCAGACCTGCAAGGTAAGCGTTTAACGGCTCAAGAAAAACAAGCTGAAATATTAGCTTCTTATAATAAAGAAAGAGATGAGGCTGACCGTAAAATTAAACAAGCTACTGAAAACAGGTTAAAGGCTGCACAAACCTTTAATCAAACTATGGATCAAGCAAGGTTTGATAACGAAAAGGATGCCACGGAATACAGCAAACTTCGTGACAAGGTTTTGGACGACAACACCAAGATAGATCAGCTTCTCGCAGAAAGAGATATGGCGGTCAAAGAGGGTAACTTTGAATTGGCAAAAGAAAAAGCTGCCGACGCTAAAGCTGTCCAAACTTCTTTGGAAGCTGACCGCGATAGAATGTATGACTTGGCTGTTAACAAAGGCAACCTTGCCGTGGATCAACAGGCTGACTTGCAACAATACCGGACTGATCTGCTCCTTCAGGACACCTTAAAATTATCCGCCACCGTAGAGCATAATGATAGAATGGCGCTTATTTCTGAAGCTAAACTCAAGCTCTTGCAGGACAAGCCCGACATTCGTGTTATGGGTGACACAGTTTACGACTTCTCCAGCGGCGAAGGTATAGAAGTAAAAGGTCCAAATGGCGAAAGTATAAATACGCGAAAAACCACCACAACAAACATCAACGGTACAATTATAGATACTACTGATCCTACTAACCCAAAGATTGTGTATCAGGACCCGCGCACCAAATATGAAATTGTTGAGGGTCAGTTTGTGGACATGTCCAGCGGAAAACCCGTACCCGTAATGACAATACCTAAACAGGGTGTGTTTAAAGAGTATGACAATAAGCTGTATGAACTTATACCGGGAAAAGAACCTAGAGAAATCTTAAAAACAGGTATTCCTGCGCCAGACTTCTACGACATTTTAATGCCCGACGGCTCCGTTGCTCCCGCGGACGCAAATACGGTTAACGGACGGGCCGTCATAGACTTAGCCCTTGCCGACGGACGAAAAATAACACGCATTGGAACAACCAAAACTTACTCCGGTCAAGGGTTCTTATCTGATGTAGGCGTCATAACGTCTTATGATGGTCGTACATTCCTTGATCCTAAAACGGGAAAACAACGTTTGTTAACCGATGTTGGGGCGGTTCGCGTTTCGGATCAAATGATTGGACAGTATAAAAAGGTTCAAGGACGAAGCGAAAGCTCCTTGGCTAGTCTTGCCAAAATGGATCAAGTTCTTATCGACAATCTTTTGGTGGACGGTAACAACGCCCTTACGGATATGTCGCCGGAAGCCCGTGCAGAGTTTGTTAAGCTAAACGGGTTAGAGGGCCTTAATGACGCTCAAATAGCTTTAAAAATTAAAAAAGGTGTTCGAGACGCTTACCAGCAGGCTCGAAAGGGTACGGGCTTTTGGTCAAATATTGCGGCGGGGCTTGATGCAGTTTTAGGTGGCCCTCTCGCTTCACCAGAACTTAGTGATAGGCTGTTTGGCGACATTACTGACGCTCGTCAGTTTACGTTGTTAACTGAAATACTGGGTCGTTCTGCCTTGCGCTTGCAAGTAGCCAGACCCGCTTATGGAGAGACAAAAGAGTTGGGAACTTTGTTTCCTAATCCAAACACTCTTCTTTCCAGCCCTAAAACTCAAGCCAACAAACTTGTGTCTTTAGGACAACAGCTTCGTTTAGAAAAACGGGCTTTGTTGGAAATTATTGCTAATCCGCAGGGCACTGAAAAGACATTAATTACAAAGTATCAAAACAAGGTAAACGAAATAGGACGCCTACAAGAAATGCTTGGGCCAGTAATTGGGTTTGGGGAAAACCCGACAGAGGGTAACAACGCGGCCCTCTCGCAAGAGGCGGTTGGTCCCGACGGACTAACAAACAAGCAGCGAATTCTTCAAAACGCAAAGACGAGGGCTAAATAAATGGCTGAAGAACAGAATAAGTTTGCTTCTACTTCACCAGATTATCAGCCCTCTCCGGCGTACCTCGGGGGGACTATACAAGAAAATTTGACGGCAAGAGGTATGCCTGAACCGCTAACGTTTTCTAAGGAATCTTTGGGCCAGTTAAAAAACATTTACCGAAACGAAAACGTTGCCGACCCGACCGCGGCCCTCGCGCAAGACATTGCCACAACGATTAGCGGCGAATTTCCAGAGGACCCCAACTGGTTTTCTTACCCTAGTTTAACAACAGGGAAGGGCTTTGCTGGGGCGTTTAACGACGGTATTCCCATGACGCCGATGGACATAATTGAATTGTTCTCTGTGGACACCGAGGGTGAGCCTATTAGGATGCCTACTCTTTTTGGCAGTGAAAAACTGGGCACAATCGCTCTAGGTGTTAAAGAAGAAATAGTTCCCGCGTTGGCGGAAGCAGGAAGTTTTGCTGGGGGTTTTAAACTTACGAATGACTATTTAAATAAAATAAAATACAAAGGCAGCGCCATTGGTCCGTATCTTAGGGGCGTACAAAAAGGCGTCTCTCGTTTTGCACTGCCCACTATTGCGGGCCTCTTTTCCGCAACAGCGGGTCGATTTGGCGGAGAGAAAATACAAGAATTTACCTTTGGACCGGATGTTCCGCTTCTTCCAAAAGCCGAGGCGCTTTATAAGCTAGGGCAAGGCACCACCGAAGGTCTTGGTTACTCCGCAATTCCTTACGCTATGAGCAAAAATATAAGTCTTGGTTACGAGTTAATTAAAGACGACCTAACGCGTGGGATGTTAAAACAACCGGGACAACAAGCAAGCAAGTTGTTTAAGTATGCGCCAACGGCTACTGGAAAAACCACCTTGGCTGGTGCGGAATCCATGCTACAGGGCATTGCGCAAACCTCCAAAGCCGCCCCTTTTACATACGGGTTAGCGGAGGTCGCCTCTAATGTTGGAGCAGGTTTAGCACAAGCACAAAATGAGCTTGACCCCGCTACCCCCATTGGTGAATTTGCGCGGGAGTTTAGTTACAGCCTGTTGGGAGGTTATAGTGCCGACGTTCTAACTAAAAAAGTGCCTTACGTTGCTGGACAACTTAACAAAGGCCGAAAGAACGTACAGGGGTTTTTGTTTGGCGGTAAGGAATTTAGAGACAAGGCTAAAGCGGCGCGTCAGGAAAAATTGCAGGGGGAGATAGCTGATTGGCTATTTAAAGCTTTGCAGGACGCCGGAGATGACCCAAAAGAAGTTGCAAAATTGTTAAGCTCACGGGAGTTTAGTGACCTTTTAGATTCCGACGGAAGCCCCGTTAAGCCTACCGCGGGCACTAAATCTTTAAATCCCACTATTCTGGGATTGGAAGGGGCTTTAAATTTTGTTGGTAACGGCTTGCAGGGTCAGCGGGCCACGGCTCAACAAGCCATAACGAGCGGCATTCGTCAGAAGATACGCGGTTTGTACGCTACGGGGGACCGTGACGCGGTGCAAGAGGCCGCGGCAATGATGGAGGGCACTTTTGAAGCCTCAATTAATAAACGCGTTTATGAGGCACGTAAAAAGTTAGACGATGCGTTTAAGCGCATTCAAAGAGACTCTAAGGGTGTGCCCGTCGCGGCGTCAAAAGACGAAGCGAAAAAGATGTTTGATTTGTTTGACGAACTTATTAAGGCGGACAGAGCCCGCGAACGCGCCCTGTGGGGAAGAATACCTGAAAATGTAGAAATAAGCGAGTTTGTAGACGAAAAAGGCAATCCTATTTCGGTCCCTAATTTTATAAAATATTGGAACGAAAACGTTTCAACTTTAATTGAAGAAGCTAAAGTTCCGTTAGACAACGATTTAACAGACTCGTTAGGCGCTTTTGTCGCCCGTAAAACAGAGGAGCTTAATTTAAGCGGCGAAGAGGCTGTTGTTGCCGTAGATACGCGTTTACAAAAGGCGCGGGAAAAATTTCAAGACCTTTATGCTGGTGTTGCGGCTACTCCTGAAGCTCAAGCGGCGTTTCAAAAAGCCGTTAACGATGTTTCTCAACTACCACCTCAAGAACAAGCCGCGGCGTTCAAGGCAATATCCTCAGACAAACTGGGAAAATCAAGTACGCCTAGAAGTAGGGAAGTTGCAAAAGCATATGACGCTTATGCAAACTTGCTGGTTATTCAAAACAACTTGGACACTCCTCCCGTAGCCGAAGCCTCTCAAGTCGTAAACGAAGCCGTACAGTCCGCGCAAGAAAACTTTGCAAGAAATACGCAAAGATTTAATGCTTATTTAGACAACCCCAATTTCTCTATTCAAAGCGAGGCCCGTGATAACCTTAGAGCCGTGCAGGCCGTTGCTAGAAGAATAGAAAACCTTGATGATCCCAACGAAATTCAACGAGTGGTTGATGAGTGGGTAAACGCTAACGCTGAAAGTAGAACTCAACGATACATACAACAGGACCCGCAAGGCAGAGGCGGTCAGTTTCTTCCAGACAGTGCGTTTACCACTGATGCCCGCGGTTTTTTAGACAGTGCCGCAGCGTTACGACGGGCGCAGCTTGAAAACCCCGCTGCGGCCCCTGAAGCCGCTGCCGAAGTTGCAACGTCTACCGCGGACGTAGGAACGTTGTCCGCGAAAGAAGTGCTTCAAATGCGTAGCACAGCTTTAGCCCTTGGGCGTAAACTAGATGCGGGTGGAGATGCCCGTGGTGCGAATATTGCTTACGGATTTGCTAAGTCTCTTTTAAATGACCTAAAGAGTTTTCCGCAGGGCGTAAATTTTGCATACGACACGGCCCGCGCTTATTCTGTCGCCTTTAATGACGCTTACACCCGAACTTTTGCTGGGGATTTGTCCGCAACAGATAAATCAGGTGCCCGTAAAATTGCACCGGAATTATTAAAACGAGAGTTACAGGGTGTTGACTTAGCTTACCTGCACGTAAAACAACTGGATCAAGTGGGTCAATTCCAACAACAGCAGCTTTTAAGCACTTTAATTGATGGTAGTCAGTTGGATGCCGCGCTTCGCGGAAACTTGTTTGGGGCTCAAACTTCTGACCGACCTGATGTAGTTAAACTTCGGGAAGGCTTTGAAGGAGTAATAGACCCTGAGTCAGAAATGCTGGACTTACCAAAATATGAAGAATGGTTAAAAGCTAACAAGTCTCTCTTAGACGAAGTTGCGCCTGATTTATACGAAGAGTCTATAAAGGTTTTGGGTACGGCAAACACGGTTCGCGGAACTACAGAAAACGTTCTTAGAAATATTCGCGAAAACGCTATAGACGAAACTACGGGGAAGGTTACTCCAACCTCCTTAGCGAAGTGGATGCAGCAAGACAACAACGCTCTAATGTTGAAGGCCTTCCCTGCGTTGGAAGCTGATCTAAGTAACATGAGCAGGCTAAACGTGCTTTTGGACCGAACGTCGGCTGAAGCTAAACAAGCTATTAATGCGGTAAAAGCCCAGAGTAGTTTTTACCAGTTGATGAAGTCTAATGGCTTAGATTTAGGTGGAACGGAAAACCCAACAACCGCAATAAATAAGGCGCTGCGGCCTTCTAACGAAAGACCTATTGAATCTTTAAACAGATTGTTTTTGGCAATCGGTCAGTTAGACGTTAAAAAGAAGCCTCTTGGTGATCTCACAGTTGATCCTATGCGAAAGGAGGGAGTTACAACGGACCTTCAACGCGGAACCTCTGAAGATGTTTTAGGTTTCGACTCTGCCTTACAAGGGCCTACCTCGGTAGTTAAAATTACTGAAGATGCCGCGGGCAAAAAAACGGTTGAGCCAACAGGCGTAACCATAGACCGCGAAGAAGCTTTACTGGGTTTCAGGGTTTCTTTAATTGAGGAAGTGCTGTCCAAATCAGGTATGAATGCGAACGACGGAGCTTGGAGCGCCACCGCGGCGTACAAGAATTTTTTTGAACCTCTGCCTAATTCTCAAAACAACGTGAGCGTGGCAGAGTGGGCTGAGAGCAAGGGCGTTATGGCGGCGGGTCAACTTGACAACATGAAAAAATTGTTGGGCGAGATGGCTAAATACGAACAAACCTTGATGAGCGGTGACGCACAAGACTTTGAAGACTTGGTTAAAAAAATGGGCCCCGGATTAGATATTGCCTTGTCTATACTGGGTTCTTCCGCGGGAACCCGCGCTAGAAACGTTTTAGTAGGGCCCGGAGGATCAGGAGATTTGATTGTTTCGGGGCGTGCCGCGGAAGCCGCTAGAAACGCGGGCAGAACTCTTTTGGAAAAAGCCCCAGAAGTTGCTCGTATGACCATGCTTACTAAAATGTTTGAAGACCCAGAACTTTTAGGGGCTCTTTTGGCAAAGGCAAAAACTCCTGAAAAGAAAGCTTCGTTTGCGTTAAAAGCGTACAACATTATGCTGGACTTTTTAGAGCCGTCCTCTTCTGTTTATAGGTTGGTTCGTCCTGCACTTGTTCAAGATAAACCCGAGGAAGAAACAAGCGTAATAACCGAGAAGCCTGACTTTTTAATGGGCGACCGGAAGCGTTTTACGGTAACTCCTGAAAGACAAGAACAGATGAAACAGGAGTTTTATGAGAAGTACATTGCTCCCGAAAAAGCGGAAGAAAACGTAAACGAACTTTTACAAAAAGCGCGGGAATTTTTAGATACCCGCGAAGACGCATCCTTACAACTACCGAGTAGGGGAGTCCTCCCAGCCCCTGCTCCGGTGCCCAGCGGAGTCCAGACGGCTTCTGTTGACTCCGCTGGTAGCGGATCACAAAGACCGCAGTCTGGCGGCATAGGCAGCATTGACATTAACAAAGCGCGACAGCTTTTCCCTAACGACATAACCTTCGCGGCCCGTGGCGGCGAGATGCGATCAGGCATAGGAGGATTATTCCGATGAACAGAATGGAACAGGGCATAGCGTCCATACCCCGACAGACCGCGATCAACGATCAGCCGCACATGCTGGCCTACATTACGCCCGCGGAAGCGTTGATGTTAAAAAAAGCAGGGGGAGCGGGTATACCCGGACCGGGAGGTATACCTACATTTCTTACGTTTAGAAATGGAAAAGATGTAACGGAAGAAGTTAACCGAGAAAAACAACAAAGAGAAAAAGAATACGCAGAAAAAGCGGCGGCAGGAGGTTTTCGAGGAGGGATTTTTGGGGACATGGATGGGGATGGAAAAGTAGACAGTCTAAAAGATTGGTTTAAAGATATAACGGACGGTGGTGGGGCGGGCTACTCCGGCGCTAGATTTGGCGCGAGGGGAGGTCAAAAAATAGATAATGATGGCGACGGCTACATCTCAGAACAAGAGTATAGTGCATACGAAAAAGCCAACCCGCAAGGCTACAAAGATCACGGAAACTTTATTAGTGGCATAAGCAATACTATTGGAGCCCGACCATCTGGATCATACGCCGCGGAACGCGGACTAGGCCGCGACGGAACGAATATAGGAACAACAGGAATAGCTAACTATTTAACTCAGGGCACTTTGATAGGCAATATATTAATGGGCGGAAAACCGACATCTATGAGTCGGGCAGTTCCTGAACTTGAGTTAAATGTGCCGTTGAACGCACGTTATGAGGGTGCCCGACTTAGACCCTTAAAACTGAATCCTGTTGGAACAAACTCCGTCGATGATGATGATGATGATCGGACAATTTCAGAAAAACTTCTTGAGGCGGGTCAATTTAGAGGACAAGAAGCACAGAACTTAATGGGTGCACAAATAGGTTCTCCTTTCGAATATGCTCCATATAATATGGACTATTATGGAGGAGGGTTACACTCTCCTCTCGAACATGCTCCATATAATATATCGAACCCTTACGCGTAGGAGAGTGTAAATGAGCTATCCACCTTTTAACCCGCAAGGTATTGGAACCCTGAACGAGACAGCCCGAAACATGAATCGCGGACCGCGGGGCATTGGCGCTTATCAGCAGCTTGCCAGCGGCGGTGAAGCAATGGGGCCACCCCCGACACGCGGACCGGACCCGCAGGGCATTGGCGCTTATCAACAGTTCGCGGACGGCGGACCTGTTTATATGCAGGAGGGTGGTGAAGGCAGTGTAGGAGCCGCTTATAAAGATACTATAAACAAGTATGCTGAAGAATTTTTAGTAAACCCTGACGTATTGTTTAACTTATTAAAAACGGAATCAAATTTTAATTCAAAAGCGGTGAATAAAGCTAGTGGGGCGCAGGGTATTGCTCAAGTTATGCCTGACACTGCCGCTGATCCCGGATATGATGTTACACCTTTATCAGACCCTTTTAACGCAGAAGATAGTATACGTTTTAGTGCCGAATATTTGTCCGCTATGCTTGAAGAATTTAGGGGCGATTACGACCTTGCTCTTGCTGCATATAATGCAGGTCCCGGTAGAGTAAGAACTTACCGAGGTGTTCCTCCCTTTGCTGAAACTCAAAATTATATTGAAAAAATATTGGGTCGCGTTGCGCCTGATGAGAAACAGGGTAGATCGGGGTCCGGTGTAAATGAGCTAGGTGAGCAAGTATTTACTCCGCGCCCACTTTTAAGGGGGGAAACAGGGTACAGAGAAGAATTAGAGGAAATGCCCTTAAAACCTCGTATGCGTCCTTCTAGCTTGTCTCAAGGGATTATGGCAGCACAAGATACGGTAGACCCCGCAGTCATAGACAGGGTAGTGGAGCAAGTACAAGAAGAATTACCCCCTACAGAAGAAGAGCGCGACCTGTATGAAAAGTACAGCCCTGAAAAAATGTTTCCTGACGCAGGGCTTACCGAGGGCGAAATGATTAGAAGAGAACGCTTCGCACCAAAAGATGGGGACGCAGAACCTTATCGGCAACCGCGTTCAATGGAGGAAACAATACAGGAGCTTTTTGACGGCCTTGCGCCGCCTAGAAAACCTGAACGGGTAATCCAACCAAAGCCTACGCCCATGCAGTACCGTAGTGCCTAACTTAACCACCCTTTGACTTCTTCCCCCAGTACCTTGCCAGCTAGGTTCACCTTGGACCGCAAAGCGTCCAGAACTTTCTCGTCTATGGTATCGGGGGAAACGAGGTCAATGTACGTCACCGCTTTAGTCTGACCAATCCGGTGCGCCCTGTCCTCACT
>Ga0208148_1000767_pt1 | contig 12152 bp, 33 predicted proteins | sample DEB08_DNA_16_FD_184525 | JGI IMG/M metagenome (GOLD analysis project Ga0208148, IMG submission 184525) | Aqueous microbial communities from the Delaware River and Bay under freshwater to marine salinity gradient to study organic matter... | ecosystem: Environmental > Aquatic > Marine > Coastal ...
AATGGCAAGGCTAATAGACGCACTAGAACAAATACTCGACTCTGCTGGAGATCCATTAGCATTAGGCTTGCTGGATTTCTACGAAACAGGCGGCAGCACAGTACGCAAGACCACTTACGCAGATAGTGCGGAAACGATAGCAAACGCTAACCCTGTAGTCATTGGTGGCGATGGTGTCGTACCGAACATCTTCGGCACAGGAACGTATAGAGTTGTCGTGAGAACGGCGGCAGGCGCACAATTGCGACAACGTGATCCTGTAGGTGGTGATGACTCCCTTGGGTTTGGCTCTGATTGGATATCAACTATTTCTTATGGGTTGGCCGAAGTAGTAAAAGAAGATGGCCAGTATTGGGAGTCACAAACAGCGGCGAATGCTGGCAATCAACCTTCTTTAGATGGCGGCACAAACTGGCTATTGTTCCTTGCTGATGTCGCAACCAATACTACAAATATTGCAGCTAATACAGCGGCTATTGCTGGCAAAGCTGATTTAGCTGGCGCAGCATTTACGGGCGCGGTATCGGTAGCTGCCCCGCTATCATCAACGGCTGGGAACGTAAACCTAAAAACTAACACGCCATTATCTGATGCGGCGGCAACACTTACGGCAGCGCAGTTGATTGGTGGCGAATTTACTATCACGCCTACTGTTGCACGAATACAAACCACCGATACAGCTACGGCGATTATCGCGGCTCTGGGTGGTAGTGTGGATAATAGCAACTTTGACTTTACCATGGTTAACTTAGACGCTTTTGATGTGACTATTGCAGCAGGTACGGGTGTTACTTTAGTCGGTAATATGGTGGTTAACGATGGTTCTGCGACGTTTAGAGTTAGGCGCTTAACCTCTTCTACTGTTAGTGTAACGCGGCTTGAAACTGGCTCAGGCGGTGCGCCCCTTATTTATACTAGCGACCAGACTATCACGGCTGGTGGAACGCTAACTTTAACGCATGGACTTCCAACCCGACCGACAGATATAAGAGGGCAATTAATTTGCCAAAGTAATAATCTAGGTTTTGTGGCTGGCGATGTTCGCGAGGTATCAATTGATTATAATAGTGATACATCAGGCAATCCAAGAGGCGTGAGCGTGTGGACTTCAAACGCTACAGAAATAGAAATAAGTTATGCCACTGACGCGCTAACCTTTATCATTGTTAACGGCACTACTGGGGCTAGAGCGCCAGCTACTAACGCAAACTGGAAACTACGCATAATAGCGAAGGAATACTAAAATGTACGAAACAAAATACTACGTTGATGTTGACGGTAATTATTTGGGCGGATATGCGGGAACAGTGCCTAGTGGCGGTATTGAAGTAGCAACACCACCTAATCATGGGCTTGATAAATGGAACGGCTCAAGCTGGGACGCTGCAATAAAAACATTGCAAGAATCAGCGGTAGAGCTAAACCTTCTTTACGATGCCGCAATGCTTACACTGCAAAACGGATACTCAAACGAAGAGGTTAAAACGTTTGCGGTAAAGCAGGAAGCAATAAACGATTATGTGGCTGGCGGCATTGCAGGCTTATCCACAGAAAATAGGTCGATGATTGAGGCTCTTACCGGATCAGCAGATGATTTGGTTTTAGTTGCCAAACTAGATAACATGGTAGCGGCAAGCACGACATTTAAAACTTATTTGGCATTGATTGAGCGAACACGAGATATACATATTGACCAGCTCGTGGAAGGCCAAGACAATTCGCCAATAGTCGCTTCACTATCGGCGGCATACGCTGCGCTTGGAGGTTAATATGGATTTTATAGCTGACTTAGCATTTTTCTATTTGTTGGTGATCGCTCTTATTGTGGTGGTGGGGGTTATAACCTTTAAGCGTAAAGGTATTGCTTTAGATTATTTCAAGTCAGGAGAGGGTAAGGGCGCTATAGCCTCAGCAGGGCTTGCTCTAGTCGCTATTGCTGTACTGGCACTACTTATTTTCTTAATACCTAATAACGCCAATGCAGCGCCTTACAGCGGCGGCACTTGGTTTAATGATGCGGGTGTTTACATGGGTCTTGACCAAACCCGCAAGGTTTCGCCACAATGTACCCCTAGTTCAGTAGATAACAAGGGGACTTCTAACCTTGGGTTATGGGGTAATGTATGGCAATCCTCAGATAAAACTATTCGCGTAAACACCCGCTATACTCATCATAGCTGCTTCCTCGGTAAAGATAGAAACGGGTATGATGGGCTAGGGGTTAATGTAGAGTGGAAAATCTGGAATAGAAAGTAATGCGAGGCAAAGACTTTAACGAGATTTATCTTTAGGTCTCACTGCTTAAATATTGGTAATCCGACTGCATAGAATTCAAATATTCTTTTTTCTCTTTGACGCTCATTATCGACGTTACCGCGAACCTATCCATAATGATTAGCTTTTTTTCATGCGGCAGCTTGTCAATTGATTGCTCGTATACCCAGTTAGTAGCCACGTCACGCCGCAATATTGGCACGCCATAGTTAAGCTTGCACTCCCTTTCGACATCTTTAGCTGTAACATCACCACGAAAATCTGCAATATCTTTATACCAAACCGCCTTAAGCGCATTCTGGGACAGTGTTCGCTTACCGCTATCAATCTTAACCCTTAAGTATTTATCCTTCTCGTAGGCCTCTGTTATGCCGTCACGTGCAGTCTTTAAGGATAAGGGGTTGTTGACTATGTAAAATTCTCCTTGCATGTTTATTACTCTCTATTGCGTATTGCTAGGTGTATGGTTTATACGCCCTTTTCGTAAAAGTACCAATAAGGCCAAATGAATACCAGCAACACCCAAACTGATGCAAACGCACCTGTATAAGGCTTGCTTATCTTGCTCACATAAACCTTTCTATTGAATTTCGCTATTTCTGCTAGCGCCCCAATACACCAAATAATCCCAACTACCCAATATAATATTTCCATCTTCCTCTCCTAGCTGTTACCGCTTTATGTTGATAATGCTTTGTAAAATGCTATCTGATTGGTAAGCACTGCAATATTAACCTGCTCGAGCATTTTCTCTTGTTGCCGCTCATACCTACGTTGGCTTATTTCGCTTTCAAGTTTTTGTTGGTTATGTTTTCGCTCTAACTCTAAAATCTCTACCATAGTCATATTAATAGCCTCCACAGCTAAAGGTGTCATTTATAAATACTGCCTTCAAGCCTCCTAATCTTCCTACGCAATGCCCCGCATGACTCGTTAATTTGTAGTGCTTGGCTATCCGTTATCCCTACAACCTCAAAGCCGTCCTGCTCTAAAGATAGCTGTTTTCGCAAACGTGATAACTCTTGCTCTAATGTCATACTGTCACCCGTATTGGTTTAGTTAGCCAGTTAGTGCCAGCCCCTACCGCTTTGTTACTTATGGTAACAGGGTTAATCTGGACGTGATTCGTGCCTAATATTCTATCCTCTTCACGTTCGATCATTCCCGACTCCGCCATTCTCACAATACGCTTGTATGCTGTATGGCGCTTAAAACCAAACTGCGTGTCAATTGATGCCATCTTTGGGTAATACCCATTAATATTCTTGTAATGAACAATGTAATCTAGTATTTCAGCTCTTGACTTCATATTTACCTCTTCTGTGTGGTGTTATAGCTCAAAAACTTTATTTAGGTGCTCAATAATGGCTATGGCATGATCCTTGTTTACCCATGTATCCGTTGCCTCGGAATCGGAACACATAACGGCCATACTAATATTAAGCTCTCCTTCGCTATCTTGCTCGTCATCAATAATAAGCCCCTCGTTTGTACCAAATACTTTGCCCATAATTACACCCTATTAGTTATTTATCGAAAACCTGCAAAGTAGATAACATAAAACCATGAAAACATGCAGTGAATAATCGCCCATAATATGGACTTATTGACACTCCAAGAAATTATCATTGCTAAAACACAGCCCACCTCAATTACAGTGCTCGATGCTGACTCATTACTCATAATATTCTCCAATGTAGTTATAAATGTTTATTCTTCTTTCGTTTGCCTGTGCCACGCCAGCTAGGCGTTTGCGTTCGTTTCATTGACTCTAGTAGCTTTTCGTGATCTATCCGCGCATTCATTATTTTAATTAAATCCCTGTACTCGCCTTCATTCGGGATTGAGTCAAAGCACTTTTTATCTCTTTCGTCCATAAATCCTCCTATAAATAATATTCTTTAACTCTAGTGTAGCCACCAAAGCGCGTTTTATATCGACCACCGAGCAACACGAACATTCTCGCCGTATCGGTTATTAACCGTAATCATTTCCGTTTTAATCTCCACGCCTCTACCTCGTAGCTCGCAAATTCTAGCGGGAGCCTCTAACACTCCCAGTTCAGACCATGATTCTAGCCTAGTCAATGTTTTTCCTGATTCAAGATGCTGCTGTATTCTTTGTGCTTGGCTCATTACTTACTCCACATTTCGTCTATGGTTGCACCGCCGCAGCAGCATTCAGTGCCATCACAGCAATATAGGGAATCTAAATCTTTATCCCATATATTTTCTTTCCACTCATCAAAAGTGTTTGATAGCAAATAGAATAATATCTTTAATTTTCTGCTCATTTCACCCACCCCTTATCTAATAATCGTTGTTGTTGTGTTGGTAATTCGCCTTTAATCGAATAATTTGAGCAGCTTGTCGCATTCTGACACTCCAAGCTCGAGCCGCTTTTCTTTGGTTGTGATATCTTCAAGAGCCGTTGACCTGTCGAAAGCCTTATACATTTGCGAACACATCGGAGGTTCAGCGTATGCAACCACAGCAATCGAAGATGGAGGCCAAGACTCTTTTCCCATCTTTGCATTTTCTTTAAGATCGCCCTGTATTCTCTTAAATGCTCGATCCCATTCTGTATCGCCGAAGTGCTGCAGGTCTTCACACCATACAAGAAAGTTTTCAGATAATCGTTGGCCATCATAGATTCCCCCCTGTATTGTCCACTTGTGTCCGTACTGTCTGGTCATCCAATCCCATAAATGGCTCACCTTCTCGATGTGCAGCAATTGCGGCTCGTAACCTTTCTCTGTCTGTTTGGGCTTGTTGGATTGGAGTCTGTTTTGTATGTCGTTTAAATTGATCTTGTCCATTAGTATTGCCGCCTGTGATATTTTGGTTTAGATACTCTTCAAATTTTGTCGCATTGAATAGCGTCGAAGGCCGCAAATACTTCTCCATTTCCGAGCCTTTCCATTCTGCGCACTTTTTAGTGATGACGTCGAACACTTCGCGCTTGGTGTATTCTTTAAGCCGTGCATTGATTAGCTTTCGATTAGTGTCAGTGTGCTTGTATCGCGTTCCTGCTTGCGAGTTTAGATAGTCGATAACCTTGTCGGCGGTATCATCTACTGCTACGGCTACTGTCTTATTAGACACTGGCTTTTTCTCGCTAACTATCCGAGTAGGTTCTTTTTGGGTTATGCCTAAGTAATCACTAAACGCTTTATTAGCGACCCATGTTTGTGATCGGCCTTCGTCTTTGCAGTATTTCTTTAGCTTATCAACTAGCTTTTTATCTAGCCTAAATGCGGTCTGTATAGTCACTTGTATGTCCTTTGTTATATTGTGTTATACATAGTATATGGATTATTTATTCTTTGCAAGGGGTTAATTATTCTATTTTCTTAAATACTTTTTTACTGCCAAAGTCGAAATACCACCCGTAAATAATGCCCAGTAGCTCTCCTTCCTTGTTGAACACATCGCATCGGTCTCGAGAGTTATCTGATGTACTATAAGGATCAGAAATATAAAAAATTTCACCCTCAAAAAAACATCTACCAAACAGCGATTGCGCAACTGTTAATTCTACTTTTGTTACGTCCATATCATTTACCTTTATTTAGTTATAAGGGGTCTAAGATAGGCTCTTAGTGACCTATAGCCACATTAACCTAACTTGTATTATTTATCGTATCGAGCTAAAAACAATTCTTATCAGCGTATAGTTTAGAGACTTATGAGTCTGACCTACCTAAAATTAGGTTAATGTCACATATGGACGCTGTTTAATGCAGGGCTTGAGATACATAGCCTTTACATACACCCCTATCTATCCACACAACGTATTGTGCTTTGCCTTGAGCGTTTCCACTGGTTGGCTGGTGCAATTGCTTTAAGGTGGCTTAATATGCCTGTTATCGTTTAAGGGTTTGAGATAGGTTTCGTTTTGTTCGGTGTAAACCTTTACTGCATCAAATGAACCGAGCAACAAGGAGAGGGATAGGGTATAGAGGAATTTAAGGCAAAAAAAAGGCCTTAAATGTTAGTTCAGCCTTGGTAGGGGCCGTAAGTTCTGCTAGATAGAATCACCCAACTGAACCAACATTTAAAGCCTCTAGCTAATCTTACATTTTCTATAGAGCCTACCAAAGCCCTTACTACGTCTAGTATTTTACTTAACTATCTTATACAAATCAACTTATTTTAGCTTATAGCAAATTAATCTATTTGTCGTTTATTGTGGTTTGTTGTTAGTTCTGCACATCAAAAAATGGGGTTTATAGTGCTGTATAATATAATTTTACAAGAAGACAGGAAGTATTATGCCCATTGAGAAGCTAGACGACCATAAAGACATGGATTTAACGCCAGAGTATAGAGGGCATGATATCGAAGACTTAATGCACCTTTACTCAGATCAAATTAATCCAGAGCATAAAAAGAGATTTGCTGAAATGGTCGCTTTAGTGTTCGCTAATTACTGTTTTGGCATCGGTTTAGATGCTGAGCCATTAATATTATCCGCAAAGGCAGAACTTGATTCATTCTCGCCACCTGAAACTATCTAGGATAATAGGATCAGTAAGGTTGTTCAGGCGGCCTTACTTTTTTATTAATCGGTATACACGCTATATTGATGTCCATTATTTCCCTACCTTATCGCCAGCGTAAATAAAAGAAGCAGCCCACGCTATAAAAGTAGTAATTAGCGCTGGTATAGTCCACCAGTAAAAACCAGCAGTTATAATTTCGCCGAATATATACGCACCTAGCCAAAGTCCCAAAAACGGTAATAACAACCATAAATATTTCATACTCTACCCCTTTATACTAAGCGCATTTAACGCATCATTGGTGCCGGTGAATAGCTCTGGCGTTTCTTTCTCTTCGTCATCACGATCTTTAATCAAAAATACGCACGGATAGCAAGCACTAAAGGCCGTCTTTCCAAAAAGCATTATTTCTGCTGTTGGATCAAACTCGCTACCGCATTTTGTACACTTAGACATAACCCTACCCTCTAATGTTTATTGTGTTATCCCAGCCCCTCAAGTACTCCTCTACATCGAGGCGCATCTCATCCTTAAAGCTGAGCGGAGGGCGCACAGATTGATATAAGCCCCGTCTCGCTCTCAGCGCTTCCATATGAATAGGTGAGTGAGCTGCCAACCCTCCCAATGAGCCAAGCGCCAAGCTATTCGCCCTCATTTGTGCCGATTGCTGAGCTAGCAAATTATTATGCGTTATCATTTTTAGCTTCCTTGAGAATTTTATACATAGCCTTAACTTCATCAAGCTCAACTCTATGGCTAATTGCGTCAGCCTCTTTTCTTGCTCGAAGCTCGGTGTTTTCTGCCCTTATATGCTCGCCCTCCTCCTTAGTTATCCCCGGCTTAATGTGATCAAAAACTCGACTAACAAAAGAATGCGCTAGCCACCCACCCCCAAACATTAAAATTAAGTTAATAATAAGTTTGTAGCCAATAACGCCACCAACTACCCATAATCCCGCGCCTGTCAACTGTCCAACAAGCTCTTTAATCATTTCTAATTCTTCTAACATAATAATAACCTCTCAATTAATAAAAAAGCCCCCTATCCAAGCAGGGCAAACCACTAGGGGGTGGATTAAAGCTTCATGTACTTCAATGGGTTTAATTCTTTCTTTAGCTGTAAGTCGAGCAATTGGTCAGCGCAGCGGCTTTTATTGAATAGATAGGTTAGATTGCCTCTATTCTTCTTTTCTTGCTCAGCGATGTTTGTACACGTTCTACACGTATCGCTTTGGGTGCCGTCATCGTTGAATGAGTAGCTGCCTAATAAAGGTTTAGACTCTTTACAGTCGGCGCATATTCGTTGTTCGAGTGCTTTCATTTCTTAGTCCTTTTCTCTTTATCCATTTTTTCCTTAATAAGCCCGCGGATATAATAAATCTCTGGGATGCTTTCTTGTTTAGCTTTCGCGGCAATGAACTCTTTATAGTCCGTTGGTATTGCGCCTGATAATCTACTGCCTTTTGATTTGTCGCTCATTTGTAATTCCTATTAGTTTGTCGAGTTGGGATAAGCTTACACACTATTAATGAATAGTGCAACACTTTCCACGCACACAATTAACATTAAATAAATACGTTATGTGTGTTGACAAGGTTAGCTAATAGGTCTATATTAACGGCATGTTAAATAAAGCCACGGAGAAAAATAATGGGTAAGTTCGATAATGAAGACGTACAGGGTATGGGCTACGGTGATGTAGCTTATGAGCCTAAAGAGCGTATAGAAGATGAAACGGTAACGGAAGAAGATAACGCGGACTGGGTTAATGATGAGTTAAAGCTACAGCCAAAAGCTGAATATGATGCGAAGTATGAGGCGTACCTAAAGGAAGAAATGAGATTAGTTGAGGAGAATCTATAATGAAAAGCGAAGATTTTAGAGCGGGCAAGCGATATATCACAGATAACGGTAACATATACCAGTTTATCGAGGCTGCAGCCGAAAGCCGCAGTACGGGGTGGTTCAGTGATCATAATGGTCTCGGGATGCATTGCATGGAGTATAGCTTTTTTTCTCGTAGCGTAAGCGATGCTAAAGCCGCTGAAAGTAAGCCAGAATTCGAGGTAGACGAGCTTATAGAGGTTAGTGATAACCCTGCATTCGATAGAGCAAGATCAGGGTATTTTATTTGTGATGCAAGGAACTCATCTGGCTTTAGTGGTGGATGCCCTTTTGTTATTGTAAGCACTATGACTGGCTCGGTGCTTTCATTTAGCTACGCAAGAAAGCTACAAAAGTACACCATAAAATACGACTGCGTACCCGTAGAGGTAAGCAAGGAAGAGTTTGACCAATACGAAGCCCAACGTAAACGAGTACAGGCAGCAGCTAAAGGCGGTGACTCGTGAAATATTCCGTTATTTTTATTGTGATTGTGTCCTTGGCCGCTATTGTCATGGGTGGGCTTATGTCAAATAAGGCTAAAATAATCTACTCAGGCCAAGCATTCGAGATACAAACAATTAACGGCGAATGCTACGCAAGGGATAAAAAGGTTTGGTTCGGTTGTAATTATTTCTTTAAAAATAAAGTATTGATAAGGGGTGCAAGATGAAAATAGACGAGCGGCACGTATGGAGGGCAGCACTAGCAATAGCAATAATAGTAGCTGCAATATTAATAACGCATGATATGACGTATGGAGCGATGATATGAATATATTTGCGGAGGTGCAAGAAAGTATAAATCGGTGTAGTGAAAAGATGCGCGGTTATAGAGACCAGCAAGCAGGAATCGAGCATAGGGATCAAGGCAAGCAATATAACGATGGTTATAGTTTAGGCCATGAATGCGATGTTATAGCTGAGAAACAAGCACATTTTGACGTATGGGGTAGAGCATGAGCGAACTATTACAAATACAGCAGGCATTGAAGGTTAAGAAAGCCCAGAGGAATGACTTTGGCAAGTATAATTATAGAAGCTGTGAAGATATTCTAGAGGCGCTAAAGGCACCGCTAGCTAAGGCTGAGTGTTACGTGGTTGTATCTGACTCAATAGAAATGGTTGGAGATAGAATTTATGTTAAGGCAACGGCAACGCTTAAAAAAGACGGTAAAGAGATCGAGGCGGCTACAGGTTATGCGCGGGAATCTGTATCTAAGAAGGGCATGGATGAATCGCAGATAACAGGGGCGGCATCGTCATACGCCAGAAAGTACGCGCTTAACGGTCTTTTTGCTATTGACGATACAGAGGACGCAGACACGAAAGACAATTCTAATATTCAGGTTAAGCCAGAGCTGACGCCAGATAATTCCGAGGCTTGGAATAGAGCTATAGGATCGTACAAGGCGAACGGGAATTTAGATATTGTTTTGAATCACATGTCTATCAGTAAGCATAACCGCGAGCTTTTGCGTAGTCAGGGGGTAGCTTAAATGAGCATTGTACTTTTTGAAGATATAACCACAGAGTCAATTCTGCAAGCGCTAGAAGCTGAAGGTAAGCAGTATGATGGGCTTTATGTCGACATGGATAACGCCCCAGAACGCAAATATGTAAAAGATAAAGCGTCCGACATCAACAAGCTTCTAAAGGCGCTAGATAGGGCTAGAATTGATAAATCTAAGGAATACAAATCACAAGTAGAAGCTGAGGCCGCTATTATAAAGCAGCGTCTAGAGGATGCTAACAGACCGTTTTCAATGCTTATTGATGCCCACAAAAAGAAGCGAGACGCTATTCTAGCTGAGGAAAAGCGCATTGCAGACGCTAAAGAGATGGCCGTTAAGTTTGATAATGACCACGAGCTTGCATTGCTGATGGATGAACAGGTGATGTGGGAGAAGCATTTAGCAGAAGAGAATAAAATTAAGTACGAAGCCAAGCTAAAAGAAGAGGCTGTAGCCAAAGCAATAGAAAATCAAAGATTGCTAATAGAGGCAGAAGAGCAAAAGCGCGTAAATGAAGAAAAAGCGCGGCTTGCTAATACTGAGTATTTAAGGTCGGTAAATAGGGCTATATTAAACGAGCTTATAATGATTGGCCTTAATGAAGATGACGCAAAAGCTGTGATCAAGGCTATAGCTGGCGGCACAGTTCCGAACGTATCAATACAATATTAATCAACCAAAGGAAAATAACATGAATATATTTACATTTACGGGCAATTTAGGAAAAGATTGTGAGGTTAGAGCTACCCAAAGCGGTATGACTGTTTGTAGTTTCTCAGTAGCAGTAAAGGCGGGTTATGGAGATAATCAAAAGACTACATGGGTGTCTTGTACGTTATTTGGTAAGCGAGCAGAAGGACAGCTACCGCAATACTTAACTAAGGGAGTGCAAGTCGCTATAAGTGGCGAGGCTTTTCTGGATGAGTGGCAGAAAGACGGCGTAACAAACAAGATGCTAAAAGTAAATGTGGACAAGCTTGATTTAATTGGCGGGGCAGCCAAACCAGCACAAGCACCACAACAGCAAGCGCCACAGCAAGCGGAAGCGTATGACAACCTAGATGATGATATTCCATTCTAACAACAGTCGCGGTTAATAGCCGCCATAATAGAGGGTAAGAAGATGGATCTAAAAGTAAGCGAAGCAGTGGCAGAGTTCTTTATGGATCAGTGTATGGGGGAGACTAGCGGACACATGTCGATGATACCAAACAACCCCGTATTATTTGGCCTGGTATCAGCTCATAGAGCTAGAACAAAAGAAGATTTCGCAGCGTTTCTAATTGACGTGTCTAATCAGTTAATGAAAGTACAGCCATTTTAAATAGCACAGGGAGTAAAGCCAAGGACGGCACATAAATCATTAAAACATGTAATAGTTTCATTTAATGCTTGTAATAGTGCAATAGTTGGGTATAATACTTACATCAACTAGAGAAACGGAGCAAAGCAAAATGTTAAAAATTCAAAACCAAATAAACGAAATATTCGACAACAAAGTAATGACTTTTGCATGTGATTCAGAATTAATGGCTCGATTTAGAGCGGGCAGTTTTTACGCTAAACAGATAGAGTTGGGGCGGTCTGAGCTTGACGCAATAGGAAATGCCGTAAGGGTTTCTTTGTGAGCCGTTACGGGTGGGCTGTAGATGGTTATGGTAAGTGCCACTTATATAAAAAGGGAGATAATAAGGTTTTATTCTCAGGATTAGATGGTGTGAGTGGCTCTGAATTAGTTTGGATTTATGAGGATTTTGGAAAATGACCCCATCACAGCAAGCTAAAGCGGCAGGGCTTAAAAGCCTACAGCAAGTAGTCGCCTTCCACGGCTTAAAGGATAACGGCGAGCCAATGCTAAACATTAAAACGCTGAGAAACTGGCATGAGCATAAGCCCTCGATATTTAAAACTATGTTAATCGGCACTGCTATTCAGATAGAAGGTTACACAAACATTAAAAACCTGGATGCTTATATT
>Ga0208148_1000769_pt1 | contig 12107 bp, 22 predicted proteins | sample DEB08_DNA_16_FD_184525 | JGI IMG/M metagenome (GOLD analysis project Ga0208148, IMG submission 184525) | Aqueous microbial communities from the Delaware River and Bay under freshwater to marine salinity gradient to study organic matter... | ecosystem: Environmental > Aquatic > Marine > Coastal ...
AAGACGCAGCCGGGATGACGTTGCTTGATCCCCGCGCTATTTCAGACGTGTTAAATGAAAAGGCGCTATACGATACAATGCAAAGCGATCTTGGATTGCTGGGCAAGGTCAGCAGCAAGCTGCAAAACATTCCGATTGTTGGCCGCACTATTCTGACGTTTGTAACCGCGCCCACCAACAGCATTTTTAGATCAGCAGAGTTTATGTTTCTCAACCCGCGTCTATACGGCGATCTAGCCACTGAAGGCAGAAAGCGCCAGAATGCTTTAGGCCGCTTGGCAGTGGGCGGCGCGACGATGTACACCGTTGGGCAATACGCAATGGACGGTCAGATTACAGGCGCAATGCCGTCAGATCCAAAGATCCGCGAGTCATTGCCAAAAGGATGGCAACCGTACAGTTTTGTGTTGCGCGCCGAGGGCTTTCCAAAGGATGAAGATGGCGATTACCTGCCTCTATATAATGAGTATGGCGCGCTAAACGGCCCGGTGCATTACGTCAGCTATTCTGGCTATGATCCTGTCAGCACCATCATTGGCTTTGCAGCCAACACGGTGCAGCGCCAAATGATGACCAGAGATCCCCGGTTGCGCGAGGCGTTGGCTTGGTCTGCCTTGGCGTCTACTGTGGATTACTACAAAGAAATGCCAACGCTCAAAGGCATTGCTGACGCTGCGCGCTTTCTGGACACGTTTGACCCGGCGCAATTGCTGCGAGGCCCAGCACAAGCTGCCACGCCAGTTGGCTTTCCCAACCCATTAAGCGCATTGCAGCGCAGCGTTCAGCGCATGTTTGATCCCACCAGCGTACAGCCACGCGGCGATATAGAGTATTGGACAGAGGCAGACGTTAAGCAAACGATGGTGGATGAAAACGGCAGAACTGTTTTTGTCAACGCGCTGCCAGATGGTTCACCAAACTACAACTTAATTGGCTTGGCTAAAACCAGCGATCAATCTTGGACAACTGTCTTAGATAAAATGGTTGCAATGCAAAACCAAGACAGCGTTCTATTCGATGAAACCAGCGCAACACTAGATGCCAGAGGCGAGATCGATCCCACCAAGGGCGGCAATGTTAAGCGGTTTGACACGCTGGGTAATGCCTATGGCGCTGATGCCTTTAGCTTGGCCACCAACCCTGCGCTGGCAATCTTTAACAACGTCAGCGGCATAAAGATCAGCAAAGGCGAAAAGGCCAAACTGTATGAGCAAGAACTAGCCAAAGTCTACACCATGACAGGCAATTGGCCGCTAACCAATCCCACTGAAATAGGCGGCGTTAAGCTGTCTGACGGCGTTATATCTGACTTGGTTGATCTAGCGAAAAACAAAATAGTCATATCAAGGCCAATGGGGCAAGTTGGCGTGTTGACCTTTCGTGATGCGCTAGAGGCAATGCTGACCAATCCTGTGCGCAACCGATACACAAATGTAACCACAACGTATCAGCAGAAGGCGTCCATGATTAGAGAGCTAAACAAGCTGTATATAGACGCTGCAACTAAAGAACTTTTGCAAAAGCCAGCTTATGCGAATTTAGCAATTACCGTGCAGGATGTGGAAGCCAAACGAAAACGTGAAAAGGGCGAATAGATGACCGTTACGTCAACAAACCAAAAAGTACAGTTTAACGGCAACGGCTCAACAACCGTCTTTGCCTACAACTTTAAAATCTTTGCCAGCAGCGATCTGTCTGTCATCCTGCGATCAGCCGCAGGCACCGAGACTGTCCAGCAGCTAACCACCAACTACACTGTCAGCGGCGTAGGTGAAGCATCTGGCGGCAATGTTACCATGGGAACAGCCCCGGCATCAGGCACCACCCTGACAATCCTGCGGGTGCAGCCAAACTTGCAAGGGCTGGATCTGGTTCCAAACGATCCTTTTCCTGCTGGCAGCATGGAAGATGCGCTAGATAAGCTGACTTTCATGGTTCAGACCCATGATGAGGAAATCGGCAGATCGATTAAGGCGTCAAAGACAAACGTGATTGCCGATAGCGAGTTTACCGTCAGCGCGACAGACCGAGCCAACAAGCTGTTTAGCTTTGACAGCAGCGGCAACCTATCTATCGCGCAGGAACTTGGGACGTACAAAGGCAACTGGGCAGCAAGCACGACCTATGCTGTGCGGGATCTAGTCAAGGATACTTCAACAGGCAACATCTTTATTTGTATCACGGCGCACACGTCATCTGGATCACAGCCGTTAACCACCAATACGGATAGCGCTAAGTGGTCACTGATCGTTGATGCAGCATCTGCGACCACAAGCCAAACAGCGGCGGCAACATCAGCCACAGCAGCGGCCAGCAGCGCCACGGCGAGTGCGTCATCTGCCTCAAGCAGCAGCACAAAAGCGGATGAGGCGGCGGCGTCTGCCAGCACAGCCAGCACAAAAGCTGGGGAAGCGGCGTCAAGCGCGACAGCAAGCGCATCATCTGCAACATCTGCGGCCAGCAGTTTATCAACATTCCAAAGCCAATATCACGGCGCTGCATCGTCAGATCCATCAAGCAATCTTTCAACGGGCGATCTGTATTTCAACACGTCCAGCAATAGCCTAAAGGTCTACAATGGTTCAGCTTGGGTTGCAGCGGCGTTTGATACCAGCGGTGCTCTAATCAACACCAACAACCTGTCAGACGTATCAAGCGCTGCAACGGCGCTGACAAACCTTGGCGTCAACGCAACTGCGGCTGAGATTAACCTAATCGACGGCGGGACTGCGCGAGGTACAACAGCCATTGCCGATGGCGATGGGTTGCTGGTTAATGACGCTGGCACGATGCGGATGACTACTGTTCAAACGGTTAAAACGTATATGACGGCTGGCGTAGGTGGGGGTGGCACAGAATTTATAGCGTCATCTGGAGCTATAAGTGACGGTACAGCGAGTGTAGCATTTACAGGTTTTGATGCGTCTAAATATGACAGTTATAAATTTTATTTCTTAAATGTAGTTCCTGCTACTGATAATGTCACTTTATTCGGTAGAGTAAGTGTGAACGGCGGTGGTGCTTATGACTCAACAAATGGTAATTACCGCACCACAGGCAATCAAACTGGTATTTCTATAAGCAATGCAATGGGTGGAGCTTCTGGGGATACAACAGGAGTTAGTGGAGAAATGACAGCACTTAATCCCGCATCTACTACTGGATATAGAATTTTCACTGTATTAACTGGGTATGAAACACCAACTACCACAAATATTGATGATGTTGGTGATGCTCAAGGTTACATAGCAAATGAAGGCACTGCTATTAATGCAATAAAATTTGAAATGGATAGTGGTAACATTGAGTCGGGCGAAGTCGTAATGTACGGCATCAAGAACGCATAGGAGGTAATAATGCCACGCTATCACAATATAAATGGTCAATCTGTGCAGTTCACTGCTGACGAGGAAGCCGCACGGGATGTTGAAGAACAAGCATGGGCTGACGGTGCAAATGACAGAGCCGCTGTAGCTGTTCGTAGAGAACGTGATGCTAAACTAGCCGCATGTGATTGGCGCGCGTCATCAGATGTCACGCTGTCAACCGCATGGCGCACCTACCGACAGGCGCTGCGTGATGTTCCGAGCCAGCTACCGGGCGCAATCACTTGGCCTGTTGAGCCTAGCTGATGGATAAGCGTACAGTCAGCAGTGCTCACCAGCGGATCGATGAAATGCAATTGCAGATCGTTGAGTTGCGCACGGAAGCAAAGATACAATTCAAAGACATATTCAATCGCGTGAAGCGGCTGGAAGCTGTGTTGATTGCCACATCTGGCGCAACCATTGTTATGCTGCTGACGATCCTGACAAAGATGCAGTGACACACGTTTTTGTTTTGGTGGTCTGGATGGGGATCGGCGCAGATCGCCGGGTTATCAGCGACGATATTGAGTTTACCAACTTACAACATTGCATCGCCTACGCGCAAATGATCGTCATGCGGTTTGGCTATCAAACGCCCAAAGACAGGGCGCTGGCGTATTGCGTGCCTAAGCGGGTAGTCCCGGAAGCATAAGAGGCCGCGCATGGAACCTATCAGCGTAGCCGTGGCAGCATTTGCCGCGATCAAAAGCGGTGTCAAGCTGGGCAAAGATGCTCAAAGCATGATGCAAGACATTGGCAAAATGTGGGGCGCGATTGATGAGGTGCGCGGCGAACACAAAAAGAAAAAGAAATCACCCTTCACATCTGCAAACGAGGAAGCGTTAGAGACTTTCGCGGCGCTCAAGAAGGCTGAAGACTTAGAGCGAGAACTTGAAAAAGTTGTGAAGATGACGCGTGGTTTTTATGCGTGGCAAGAGTTGCTCAAGATCCGAGGCCAGATCAAGCGTGAACGCATGGAAGCCGAGCAGGCAAGGAAAGCAAAAGCAGCGCAGCAAATGGAACTTGCCGCTGCTGTGGCGTTATTCATTACGCTGGTGTGCTGCATGATTTGGGGCGTCTGGATGTTTCTAACATGATCTTTTTTGCAGCGGCTGTGGTCGCTGGTCTAGCTAACCCGGAGTATGTCACCTGCAAATTAGCCAAGCGCATGACGGTCTATGGCCAGAAGATCTGTTTGTACGTTCACGTAAACGGCGGCAGTCAAGTCCACTACCCAACAACCAGTTTCAGTGAATGCCCTGCAAGGTTCCAATGCCGCTATGCGCCAAAGGCAAAGGGCAACACCCTTAAAGACACGATGGATAGTTTGAAGGAGCAGTTTGAATGACAAATGCGTTTGAGAAAATACTAGAGTACAGGCTGATGCCGCGCTTCATGATGTTGGTGATGACAATCGTTTACATCCGCGTCATTGAGTTTGCGATAACCGCACCAGAGTTAAGCACACAACACGCCTCTGTGGTCAGCGTTGTAACCGGGGCAATGACAGGGGCTTTCGCCACATGGCTGTCATCTGAGCGCACATGATCGGCGCATTGATAGGGCCGCTGACTAGCCTAGTCGGATCTTGGATGGATCAGAAGGCTGAACAGCAGCGCGGCAAGCAAACTGTCGCCAGAGTAAAGGCCGAGAGCGAGGCGGCAGTAATGGTGAGCGCTGCGACCAGCACAGCCGATTGGGAAAAGCTGATGGCCGAGGGGTCAAAGTCTAGCCTCAAGGATGAGTTTTTCAGCGTGATCCTAGCAGCGCCCTGCATCCTAGCCTTCTGCGGCGAGTGGGGCCGCACCATTGTTGCCGAGGGTTTTGTGGCGCTGGAAGCCATGCCAGAATATTACAGATATTTTCTAGGCTGTGCCATTGCTGCCAGCTTTTCTATTCGCGGTGCCACTAAGTTTATGAGCCGCCCTAAATGACCACCGATAAGGTGATCCCCCTGCACAACCCACACTCAGAGATCGATCAGCAGTGGCTGGCTTTAGAGCGTCAGCAGCAACAGATCAGAGAGCAATTGGAAAAGATATTGGAGCAGAAGAAATGAAACGAAACTGGGGCGCTTTCTTTGATATGCTGATCGCCCATGAAGGTGGCTTCACTGATGACCAGCGCGACAGCGGCAATAAAAAAGGCGATGGCCACGGCAACACAGGCAGCACGATGTTGGGCGTGACGGCGTATAACTGGGCAAAATTCAGCGGCAAGCCAGCGCCAATAGAAGTGATGAAGCAGCTTACTGTTGACGATGTAATGCCGCTGTATAAATCCAACTATTGGGATGCGATCAAAGCTGACGATCTGCCCAGCGGTGTTGACGTTAGCTGCGCGGATCTTTGCGTAAATGCTGGGCCGAGCAGAGCGTCTAAGATCTTGCAAAAGGTGGTGGGCGCAAAGCCAGATGGCAAGATCGGGCCGCAGTCATTGGCGGCTGTTTCTATGCAGGAACCTAAAGACCTACTGCAAAAATATTACGACGAGCGAGAACGGTTTTACAGGTCGCTGCGAGATTACAAGATCTATGGCAATGGGTGGTCACGCAGAAACAAAGAGACATTACATAAAGCGCTGGAGTTAGCAGATGGGTAGACCAGAAAAAAGCGGATCTGGCCCACGCCGCGCAGCATTCTTGCAGCGCATGGGCAAGATGCCTGGGCCGCAGAAAACGGCAGACGGCAAGCCAACGCCACTGCTGTCATCGCTTAAAGCATGGGGTGCCAGCAGCAAGGCTGACGCTGTGGCGAAGGGCAAGGCAATCAGTAAGCGCAACGCAGCAAGGAAGGCATAGCAAATGGCATCACTTACGAAAAAGCAAAAGTCTCTGATGTCAAAACATTCGGAGCATCACAGCGCCAAGCACATGCAGGACATGACCAAGTCTATGCAAAGCGGAAAGAGTTTCTCAGCAGCACACAAATCAGCAATGAAAAAGGTAGGTAAATAAATGTCACTTTATCGGAACATCAACAAGCGCAAGGCAGCAGGCACCAGCAGATCAAAGAAGAATAGCACGATCTCTGACAAGTCATACGCCAACATGAAAGCAGGCTTTCCCAAGAAAAAAAAGAAAAGCCTGATGGGGCAGTCGAGTAAAGGCTAATGCTTGGCACCCTTCCTGACGATCACGCAAAGCTGCCCATCAATGACGCCAGCATAAAACGTGTCGTTCCGCAGCCGCTTGGTGTTCATGCGCAGCATCATGGCGCGGATTGCCATTGCGCTGCTGTCAATGATCTCTTCCCAGCCTACCTTGTTAACCTCATCAGCCAGCACCTGCCCACGGGCGTGAACGTGAGCATAGGCAACCTCATCGAATAGCGGGTGGTTAGTATCGCAGATCATAGGATCACCGCCAATGCCCACGCGGCAACTATTGATCCCAGCATGATCGCCAACACAGCGATAAACTCTAGAATGATGGTCAGAAACTTGGAACTTTTGCGGTCAACACACTGAGGTATGTGTGCATCTGTACGCGCCAGAGTTCCAAGTTTTTTGCATAACTGATTGTCTTTGTTGATTTGTGTGGCCCCGTGTGGGGGCACCATATCTACTGCGGTATACTGATAACTCATTGATTTACTTTCTTTTTTTGCTTTCATTGTTTATAAAAGTTCCAAGTTTAAAGGTGAGTTGGAACTATTTGTTCTTGCCTTGTACTCATTAAAGACGCCTGTCTGTTATATTTTTTTATGTATCCTTGGCATTCAGCCATACTTTCCCAGCCCTGCCAAGCCATCATTTGTGCGCCAGTCGCGCCTGCGGATGCCCATTCTTGCGCTCTTAGTTTACGCAAGCCATGTGCTGTTTTTCCACCACCCAGCCCAGCATAAGCTGATCTTTCACTGAACCAGTGAGATATTGCTTTTGTTGACCTACTGGCACCATTGACTGTGACCACAAACGTCATGTGCTTAGTTGGCGCTGCGTTGATCGCCTTATGCAGTAGTGCGAGGTCTGCCGCCTTGGACAAGGCGAAGTCTGGTAGCTGCCGCGCATATGGCACCCAAGCAGGGTTGCCAGTTTTGATCTGATTAAAACTCAGCCAGCCGTCATCAGTGATATTGCCGCGACCAATGTGTGTCATGTCGCTGATCCGCCCACCTGTCCAATATAGCAGCTCAAAGCACAAACGCGCCGGGTCTTTCAGATCAAAGTGCGCCCGGAACTTGCGCACGTCTTGCGCTGTCCAAGGTGTGTGACCGTCTGACTTGGCAACCTCTGCGCGCTTGATGCCGTCAGTGGGATCAACCTCAAGACCATATTTAATGACTAACCATTTTGCAAAGTGCCGCCACATTTTTAAATGATTGCGCTGCGGATGACCGTCGAAACGTGACAGGTCTTTTAAGATATGCCGCCGCTCAAGCTGGGCCACTGACGCTTTGCCGTACAGGTCAACTGTACTTTCCAGCCTTTTTCTGCGCCGTGCGCGCGTTGTCTGGTCAAGCAAATTAAACGCCACACTTGCTTTATATTCAACAGCAGCATGGGCTAGACTGCCCTCATAAGCTGGCTCATGCACTACCTCGCCAGCCTGCATAGTTGCGTATAGGTCAAAAGCCTTTGCGTATGCTGACAGAAACGCAGGGTGGTGCGGCGCGTGTGCTGGCATTTTCCATTCTGGTGGGAATGGTGAACGCTCACCTTTGGGTCTGAAGTAAAAGCGTTCAGTCCCGTTCTTATGCCACCCTGCTGGGTTTAAGTGTTTAAGCCAAATGCCTGATCCGCGCATCCCTCATCCCTTTCCCCGTCCAGCGCCAGCGCTGCCAGTGCATCTTCTAACTCTGTCCTGAGCCAGATCTTTGCACCCGCTGCATCGCGCGCTTTAGGCATTGTGCCGTTTCTAATCATCTTGCCGAATTGACTTATCGATATTCCGCAAAAGTCAGCAGCGTCAGACCGCTTCATTGCGTTTGGCTTTATTCTTGTGGGCATCTAGACCTCGCTTATAATAATTAGAAACACCACTGGCGTACCATAGCTTGGGGTTATTCTTGGTTGAAGTTGGCGAAGGCACACCGTGACTGTTTAATTCATCCGCGATGCGTTGGAATGACATGCCTTGCTTTCTGTAGGTATACAGCATGTCGAAATACATAAGAGTTCTTTTGAGCGCGATTTCAGATTTGCGCGCGTTAGCGATGCTGGGATCAGGCGCGCCCAGCTTGGTGATCATATTGCCTGCGTGGCTGACGTGCGCTGCACCATCGCCAAACTGTTGTTGGATCTTGTCCAGCGCTGCCTTGGTACGGCTGGCCACGGCGTTAATGTTATCCTCTGCAAAATCTATAGCCATGTCGATGTTGTTGATGTTGCATGACGGGCTGCGCTCAATCCGAAATGGCACGTTTGCATGCTTGAGAAAGCGCAGTGCTTCTGCTTTAGTTTTGCCAAAGCTGTTCAGTTTGACGGCAGTAAAGATTGCTCCTGTTTTTTGACAATGCTCTATTGCGCGCCACAGTACCGGGCGGTCTTGCGGCTGCATACGGCTGTGGTCTTCAGCTTCTTTGAAGTACTTTGGCGAGTGCAGATCGTCCTGCATTTTGATGTATGTGCGCAGTTCGCGGCCATCATCGTTGTCACGCATATAAGCTGCGCATGTGTGTGTGTTCATTTTCTGTTTCCATGTGTGTGATTGTTTTTGTTTATTGGATCGAAAATGATTTTGTGGTGGGGCCATTGGCCCGTTCGCCCAGACAGTTGTTGCGCCTGATGCTGCTACAGAGGGTGTACTGAGCGAGGCAGATGCTATCATTTTTTGTATTGTTCGATTGGCCGTTGAGCCAGAGCCTCTGCCATACCGCAAGTACAGCACGTTTCCTTTCTCTGTTGGATAAGGCGACGTTATTGTCTGCATTTTAGTTCACCTCCATGTCTGCGGTCTGTGTCGTCGCCGCAGCCGATTTATTAATATCATCATGATCCAATCGGAATCATAACGTCTAAAATGCACATGTTATTAATTTATACAAGTCTAATTTATCGTTATTTACACAGATAAATTGACGTGCCATACAAGTCTAAATTTACCAGACAGGCGAGATAAATGAAAAAACGTCAGTTTAACATTAAGTTACCAGATCACATAATACGCGCAGTGAAGCTAAAAGCCTTGCAAAATTATCGTGATACTAGCCGCGAAGTAGAGGTGGCGCTGCGTAATCATCTAGATTTACACGACGATCTGCATGAAGCAGCCGTTAAAGCTGCGGGTGAAACACATTGATATTTGCAGGGATAGATCCCGGCTGGAGCACAGGCGGCGTGGCATTGCTGCAAGGCAACTGGGCTGAGGTTCATGACCTGCCTGTGTTCCACAAAAGTGGCGTGGACACAGAGCAGCTTATGGACATCCTGCGCTCAGTCGAAATTGAACTGTGTGTGGTCGAAAAGCAATCCACCAGACCGGGCCAAGGCATCGTGTCAGCAGGCAAGATCATGTTTGCATATGGGCAGATCCTGACGTGCCTTATCGCCACCAAAACGCCACACAGGATCGTGACACCCGCCAAATGGAAGCGTGATGCAGCCGTGCCAAGCGACAAAGATGGTGCGCGCAGGATGGCCCAGCAGTTGTACCCGTCAGTCAGCCAACGTCTGCGTCACAAGAAAGATGAACACCGGGCTGAAGCGCTGCTGATGGCGGCGTATGCGGAGGCGCTGGGATGATCACATGCCCCGAATGCCACGGCGATCAGTACATCACAATCACGCTGTACCACCGTCAGAGCTTTGGCCGGGACATTGGATATGAAGAAGAGCGGCAAGAGGTATGCCCCACTTGCCAAGGTGAGGGTCAAATTGAGGGAGAACATGATGACCAAGAGTGAAGCAAGATGATAACCACAGAAACAAACGAGCAATACCACGCCAACGATGCGATAGGCAGCACCAGCGTGAAGTCAGTTGCGCTCAATAGCGTGGCGCATTGGTTTGGCACAGAAGTTAAGTCATCGCCAGCAATGCAGTTTGGCAGCGCTGTCCACGCCAACTTTTGTGAGCCTCAGAGAAACCTTGTTCACAGAGGGCCAGAAACGCGGCGAGGCAAAGCATGGTCTGAATTAGAGGAAGGCATGGGGCCAGACGAGATCCTGCTGCCTGTCCAAGAATACCACCGGGCAGAGAAAGCCACACAGGCATTGCACGACAACATGCAGGTCGAGGAACTGTGGAGCATGGACGGCTGGCAGATTGAGCAAAGCATCTATGTGACATGCCCGGAGACAGGGCTGGATCTGAAGTGCAAGCCAGATGGGTTTAACGAAAGGCTGCGCACGCTTATGGATGTCAAGACATGCCAGACAGCAGCGCCAGCAGCTTGGCAATCGCCATATGGGCCGTTTTACAAGTACGGCTACCACATACAGATGGCGTTTTACCTGTACGTCTGCGGCATCGAAGGCATCAAGCTAGACACCGCCAACATCTTCGCCGTTGAAAGCAACGCGCCACATGCAGTGCAGTGCTTTGACATTTCGGCTGACACGCTGCGGCACGGCCACGCCATTATGTTGGATACGCTGAAGCTGATCGCAGAAGCCAAGAAAGCTGGCGAGTACACAACTGGCTGGCCTGATTGGGTGGAGCTTTGAGCGTGTCTGAAAAATAAACTTATTAAACAGACAAGGAAAAAACATGGGCTACAATGAAGATGACATTGGCTTTCAAGATAATGACGCCAGCGAACTTGCTGCGCAGTTTAATGCTGCCGGTAAGGTCACGCTGCGTGATCAAGTCAAGCAACTGTTTATAGACAACAAAAGGCTTACAGCGGAACAAGTTTGCAATCTTTTACAGAGGGCAGAAATCAGCGTTAAGCCGCGCATAACAGAGTTGAAGAACGAAGGCGTTATTCAAAATTCTGGCGAAAGAGTTGTTGGCAAATGGGGAACCAGCATAACCGTGTGGGAAGTCTCCCCAAATTTAAGCTGAACATACAAGTCTAAATATACATCATACACAGGAGATAGATATGATTTACGCACTGGAAAACGTCGAAGCATTATGGCCAAAACTAGACAGGGCTTACAAATTTGACGCCGTACAAAACCGCAGCGTGGCAACTGACGCCACAGATGTTGAGGGCAGTTACGAGGTCAGCGTGGTGCTGAACGAGGCTGACGCAAAGGCGCTGGCAGGGGCAATGCGCAAAGAGTTCAACGCGCAGCGCAAAGACGATTGGAAAGATTGGACGCCAAAGTCTTTGGATGACGTGTTCAAGAAAGATGAAACCGGGCACTACATCGCCAAGATCACAAAGAAAACGTATGGCGATGCCAACTCTAAGCCCAAGCAATGGATGCAGGACGGATCTGCGGCACAGCCTGACTTTCAGCTAACCACAGGGTCAAAGATCTGCGTTCAGTTTATCATCAAGCCATGGAATTACGCAGGCAAAGCAGGCGTTGGCTTGCGCCCTACAGATATAATGGTGCTGGAATTAGCAGAGCGCAAAGAAAGCCAAGGGGGCAACCCGTTTGCCAGCAAGGCTGTGGGCGGCAACCCGTTTGGCCTGCCTAACCAATCAACGCCCAGCGCACCGCCGCCAGCAGCCCAAGCGTTTGATCAGATTGACGATGAAATCCCGTTTTAACGCACAGCAAGGGCGGTTTGCGCCGCCCTACGCACAGACCAACAGGGCTTTAAAATGGGTAAAGAGATGTCAAATCATCCAGTATGGTGGCACGAATGGGCACCAAAGATTGTCGCCAAATATAACCTAAA
>Ga0208148_1000770_pt1 | contig 12099 bp, 16 predicted proteins | sample DEB08_DNA_16_FD_184525 | JGI IMG/M metagenome (GOLD analysis project Ga0208148, IMG submission 184525) | Aqueous microbial communities from the Delaware River and Bay under freshwater to marine salinity gradient to study organic matter... | ecosystem: Environmental > Aquatic > Marine > Coastal ...
AAAAAATATACGAGTGATGAGTAACTGAGAACTCATCGATAGTTGAAAGAGAAAGCTATGAGCGATGATCTGAGACAATGTAAAGACTGGAATCAACACTCTCGTCTATCCAGGTAGAACTCTCTGAACCAATTCAACGACACTCCCAGGAGAAATAGTAAGATAACAAAAAAATCCCGTTTGGGATTTTTTTATTAATGTGTATTATATCGCTTCATTGTTTCTGCATATGGTGAAATGATAAGCTCTGGTACATCTCATAATAATAGTTGTCTATATGTTTCTAATCATTCCACAACTTGATTATGCAAATTATCTATCCAAAGGGCAGAACCAGGTTTTTTATCTAATCCATTAATACTTTGAATTATAGCCCTATGTCTATCATCATCATGTTCTCATTGCATTTCTCATATAGTATGATGTATCTTTTCAACTTGCCTTTGAAAAGTACGTAATTCATTACATAATGGTCATCATTCTTTACAGATACTTTCTATAACATCATCAATTGTGATTCTCAAATCCTCAATCGTTTTTACATTAGGAACTGGGTAATATTTTTGTATAGCACCATGAGAGATCATCTGATAATGTTGTGGCGTAACGATTCAACTCATACAATAATAATTAAATATATATTATTTAACAATATATATTTTTTAGGCCCATTTGTCAAAACTATTGTATTAAATTAATATTAATTGAGACAATAAAAAAACTCTTCTCAGTAGGTTATAGTGATAAGAGTTTTTTTATGATGTGTATTATACTACAGAAACATATCGTTTTTTGTAGATTCGACCATCGTACCGTACTTTAGATTTTTGGAAGAATTTTACTTTTCCATCTTGTTTTGCGTAGATAGTAAAATCGCTACCGAGTCCAACACCTTCTGCTGGCCAGTATTTATTTCCTTTTTGTCTCAGGATGATGTTACCAGCAATTACTGCTTGATCACCAGATTTCTTGAGACCGAGTCTTTTGGCATTACTGTCTCGACCGTTTTCCGTAGAACCTTGTGCTTTCTTATGAGCCATTTTTCTTGAATTATATTTTTAAAATTTTCTAGATTGGTCCTCATTTCTCCCGCGAGGGAGAAAATTGTATGAGGGCTTATTTTTTTCTTTTTTTGTTTGCGAATCGAGCAAATGCTTTATTAGCATCAGCCATTTTGTATACATCAAGTTTTTTCTTGAATGCCGTTCCATTTTCGTTAGCAGCTTCGATTAACTCAGCAGCGAGGAATTTAGAAAAAGCGATACCTTTTTTAGCTCTTGCAGCCTCTATAATCCATTTACCAGCTAAGAAGAGTTGTCTTTTTGGAGCAACTTCTTGAGGTACTTGGTAGATAGAACCACCGACTCTCTTTGGTCTTACTTCAATCTTTGGCATTACGTTTTCTAATGCTTTGAGAAAGATTCCTTGAGGATCTTTTTGTCCTTTTGCTTTAATCTCTTCGAATGTATCATTCATAATCTTAATAGCAATAGATTTTTTTCCATCGAACATCACATAGTTTGTGAATTTATCGACCATTCAAACTGAGTTTACTTCACTCATAATTTTTATAACAGTTATAACTAAAATAAATTGTATATCGAGGAACTTTCGGTGTGTTATTCACCTACTCCTGATATAAAATCCTAGGAATTATTTCCTAATATAATCAGATAAATTATACAACTCATCTGATCTATTAGTAAACAATTGACTACTTAGGTTTCTTAGCACCATAGAGTGATCGACTTTGTCTTCTGTCTGATACACCTTCGCAGTCTAGAACACCTCGAACAATATGGTATCGTACCCCCGGTAGATCTTTTACTCGACCACCTCGGATAGCAACAACAGAATGTTCTTGAAGATTATGACCTTCACCACCGATATACGCGTTTACTTCGTATCCGTTAGTAAGTCGTACTCTCGCTACTTTTCGTAGGGCAGAGTTAGGTTTTTTAGGAGTCATAGTAGTAACTTTCGTACATACTCCTCGCTTCATTGGACAAGCAATTGATACGTCTTTATTTCGAATAGTATTTCGAATGACTTGTAGAGCTGGAGACTTAGACTTTTTATTAGGAGTCTTTCGTGTCTTTTTTACTAATTGATTAATAGTAGGCATTTTTTCTAAAAATTAGAATTATAAATTGTAAATAATATATATTATCGTTTTGACCATTGCATTCCCTTTCTGGCTTTGTGTCGTCCTGGTTTCTTTCGTTCGACTTTTCTCGCATCTCGAGTAAGCATACCTTCCGTTTTTAACACGGCCCGTAGACTATCATCTTTTTCAGCAAGCGCTCGAGCAAGACCATGTGCAATAGCACCAACTTGAGCTGATTCACCTGAACCCATTACCTTTACTTCAAAGTAAACACTATCTTTGAGTTTACAAAGCTTGATAGGAGCATACACACCATCAAATAAATCTGATCGAGTAATATATTCTGATGCTTTCATACCGTTTACAGTGTCCGTTCCTTTTCCTTCAAAAAGTTTAACTTGAGCTGAAGCAGTTTTTCGTCTTCCGATTGTATATGTATATTTAGATGCCATATTCTATTTTTAATATTATTTAATAAGTTCTGGTTTTTGAGCTATAAAACTATGTTCATCTCATGTGAAAAGTTTTAGTCTTGCTAGCATATCTGACCGTAGTTTGTTTTTTGGTAACATACCCGTTACAGCAAGCTCTAGAGCTCGAGTTGGTTTCTTTTCAAGAAGATTTTCAAGAGAAATTTCTTTCAGACCACCAAGAAAGCCAGTATGTCGGTAGTAAATCTTGTCTGTCATCTTTTTACCGGTTACAGCAAATTTATCACAGTTAGTTACGACTACGTAGTCACCATTATCCATATGAGGAGAAAAACTTGGTTTATTCTTACCTTTTAGGATAACAGCGAGTGTAGTAGCTAATCGACCAAGTGTCATACCTGTAGCGTCAATTATATACCACTTTCGTTCGTTTCCTTTTAGTTGTATAGGAGTTATTGTTTTCATTGTTTACTTATTAGTACAAATTAAATAATTATATCAGTTCTATTTGAACGAGTTTTGCGCTATCACCATCTCTGAGCTTTATAGGTACAATTCGAGTGAAACCAGATGTTTTCTCTCATTTATACTTTGGAGCAATGTTGGTAAAGAGTTCTCGAGAAGCTTCTTTTGTATACAAATATTGCATAACTTGTCGGATGGCGTTCATTTCATCCTTTGTGTTGGCAACATTGATAAGCTTATCCATCATAGGAATGAGCGCTTTAGCTCTCTTTTCAGTTGTTTTGATACTCTTGTGAGTAACTAAACTCGTAACAAGATTTCGAAGCATAGCTTTTCTATGTTGGAAAGTTTTATTGTTAAACTTAAGATTTTTTCTAACTCTATGTCTCATAGTTCTGTTTTAAATTATATATAAATATTTATTAGTCGTCTCCGAGCAGTTTGAGATCTCGTTCTGCAAGACTAGCTCTAATTTCTGTCATGGCTTTTTTACCAAACCCTTTTATAGAAGATAGTTTTGTTTCAGTACACTTAGTGAGTTGTTCGATAGAAAGAATATTTCCATTGATCAGTGCATTGAGTGTTCTTGGAGAAAGACCCATAATTTCGATTGGAGTGTAGGTCTCTTTTTCGAGTTCTTCTTTTACTTCTTCTTTTTCTTTTTTAATAAGATCTTTTACATCAGAGATGAATTCACCATCTATTTGCATAGAATCTTCATTGAAGATCGTAAAGTATGAAGTGAGCATGTCACCAGTAAACTTAAGTGCGTTTACAGGAGAAATAGCTCCGTTTGTTGTTACTTCAATTTCTACTTGATCGAGATTAGTAACATCTCCTGATCGAGTGGCTTGTATTTCATATTTTACTACTTCTACTGGAGAGAAGTTAGCATCGATAAGTAATACATCTACGTCTTCTTCTTCTTTTTTAAGTTCTTCAATCGATCGGTACCCAACTGATTTTTCTACTCTGATTTCAATATCTATTTCTAATCCGTCTTTATCAATTTCTGTAATGTAGAGATCTGGATTGTTAATTTCGATACCTGCTGAGGCTTTAATATCTGCTGCAGTAACCTTTCATGCTTTTTTCTTTGTAAGTTTCAGCCATTCTACTCCTGAATCAGATTTCGTAAGTACGAGACCTTTGAGATTGAGCATAATATCAAGAACCGTGTTTTTGATACCTGGAAGAGATGAATATTCGTGACTGACTCCTTTTACCTTTATTCCTGTAACTCGAGTTCCTGGAATAGATGAGAGGAGTACTCTTCGAAGTGAGTTAGCGAGTGTTACACCGTATCCTTTTGGAAGTGGTGAGATAGTAAACATGTAAGTATTTTCTGATAATTTTTTTTGAGCAACTTTCGGTGCTCCTATTTCTTTATGTATAATGTGCATCGTGCATGTTTCTTAATAAATAAAACCAAATATTGCAGAAACCTATTATTTTGAGTAAAACTCAACAATTTTTTGAATATCAATGACTTGTTCATAATCATCTTTTGTTGGAAGAGCTGTGATAGTGATAGTAAGAGCCTTACTGTCTACATCAACCCAACTACAATTACTTACTTTTCCTTTATTATCTTTTGCAAATGCTTCAAATTCTTCAAGAAGTGATTTATAGAGAGGACTTTCTTTTAGCTTTGGTCGTAGAGCGATTACATCACCAACTTTTGCCGATATAGAAGGAATCGTAACTTTTACTCCATTCACTGTATAGTGAGCATGTGAACTAAATTGTCTTGATTGCATTCGTGTTCGCGCAAAACCAGCTCGGTAGATTACGTTATCGAGTCGAAGCTCAAGAAGTTGTAACATTTTATCTCATGTTGTTCCTTCGTGTTTTGATTTTTGAGCTTTTTTAAAGTACCCAAGGAATTGTTTTTCACTCAGACCAAACATTCTTTTAGCCAGCTGTTTCTTTCTGAGTTGAGCTCCGTATTCAGATGTTTTTCGTGATCGAAGTGGTCCTGTTTTTGATTTTTCTAGATCGTATTTCTCAGTTCCGAAAAGGTTAATTCCTTCTCTTCGACAAAGTTTTTTCTTAGGTCAAGTATATCTCATTTGTAACGTAATTAATTAGTGTAATATTTATTATTATTTGAATTCTAACATTAGTAGCCGGTAGGACTATAATTTTCGTATCTTTTTCTTTTTTACTCCATTATGTGGGATTGGAGTAATGTCATAGATAGCACTGATATCAAGACCTCCTGAGATAAGCCCTCTAATAGCTTGTTCTCGTCCAATACCGATTCCTTTCACGTATACATCAACACTTTCTAGTGAATGAAGTGTTTTTGCTTTTCCAGCTGCTTGTTCAGCAATGACCTGAGCTGCATATGGAGTTGATTCTCTCGCTCCTTTAAATCCAGCTGATCCACCACTTCCCCAAGTAAGTACATTTCCCTTTTCATCAGTAATACTCACAATAGTATTATTAAACGATGCTTTTATATGAGCTTGTCCTTTTTGGATAATCGTTCGAGTTTTTTTAGATTTTTTTACTGTTTTATCTGTTGTTGCCATGATTTAGACTTAAATTTTAATAAAAATTATATTATTTTTTCTTACCAGCGATTGCAACTGATTTCCCTTTTCTAGTTCGAGCATTTGTCTTAGTAGACTGACCTCGTACTGGAAGTCTCTTTTGATGTCGTACTCCTCGGTAACATCTAATTTCTTGAAGTCTTTTAATGTTTCCATTCACCAGTCTTCGTAGATCACCTTCTACAATACGTTCTTTAATTTCGTCTCGGATTTTATCGAGATCTGTTTCTGAGATAGTTTCGATTTTTAGGTTTCTTGCGATTCCAACTTTATCTAAAATTTGTCCAGAAGTAGTTCGACCGATACCATATATATAGGTGAGTGCGATTTCTACATGTTTACCATTTGGTAAATTTACTCAAGAGATTCGTGCCATTGTGCTTTAATCTTAATAATAAAAAATAGTTTTAAACAAGCGTATTACCCTTGTCGTTGTTTGTGCTTTGGAGTTTGACAGATAACTCGTACAATTCCTTTTCTTCGAATAACTTTACAGTTATCACAAATTTTCTTTACTGATGCTCTAACTTTCATCGTAATATTATCTTAATAATTATTGTTGTTGTTTTTTTAATTCTAGTTCCTCCTTTGTTTTCTTCGTACCTCTGAAGGTAATTCTTCATTTCTGAAGATCATAGGGTGAAAGCTCTACGGTAACCTTGTCTCCTTCGATCAATTTAATAAAGTTTTTCTTCATTTTACCACTTAGGTAACCCTGAATTATACCTCATCAAAATGCCTCTGGTAATTGAACATCAAATACCAGACCAGGAAGAGCTTTAGTTATAGTTCACTCTACCTCAATTTTGTCTTCTTTTTTAGACATGAATTTTAGTTATTTCAGTACAAAAAGTAGTGGGATTATATACATATACAGATAAATGCAAATCTTTTTTAGTACTTTCTTCTGTTTTAGTGTTAAAAAGTTTATTTTCCTTCATTATATATATTCGAAATTTCTCCAGTATTGAGTGCCCTACTATATATTCGTAGTGCATCAATTCAACCAACAAAGCTATTACCCCCGATACTAAGTTCACTTAATCCCGAGAGATTAAGTGAACTAGATGCAGCTGCCTGAGTGACTAATTTTCCGTTCCAATATACATAAAAAGTATCTCCATCAAAGACTCCGCTATAGTTATAATATGTCGATGTATTAAAATTGCTCGATATGTCATATCGCAGCTCATCACAACTTCATCCTCCACAATGCCGCATAACTATATCGCCTGAATCTAAAAAGAGAGCGTATCAACCTGTAGTACCAGAAAGATTATTAACAAGGTCTCATGCAAGAGAATCAGACTTAAACCAGAGTGATATACTATATTGGTTTGTCGCTATATCAGTCAAGCTAGTTTGATTCACAGAAATACTCGCTGATGAGATAGAGCTAATAGCCTGTCATATTTGACCATCAATATGTCCAGCAGCTGTACCAGCGCCAAAACCATTATGGCCATTTCCAGAACTATCAGCAGAGTTGCTTTCATAGTGGTGCTCTAAAACAAGGTCATTTCTAGGAATATCTTGACTAGGATCATAGCAGGTTACATGCGTATTTCCAGAAATATAACATCATCTTCATCATTTTTTTATAGCATCCTCTAGGGCATACAATCTTCAAGAAGTCTTATTAAATATAAAATTCTCGTTATCTAGATATGCTGTGTAGCGATCTGGAGTAGTAACTATATCAAGCTCACTCCCAGCAAGTAATAGATTCTGAATCGGTGTATTAGTAACTGGTTCTAAGAGAATACCTAACTTACTTCCGTGTGCATTGGGGTATCTATTACTGAGATCTATAGCAGCATAGGACTGTGTAATAAATCATTGTAGATTTTCAGATTCTTCTAAAAAACCCATAAGTTGATGATACCTACGGTCTGCAGTAACATAATATGTAAAAAAGTTGTTGTCGAGAGGGTCTGTTCATCATTTTGAATAATCAATAGTCTCTATAACGGTTGTTCCAGCATCTCATTGGTATGATAGAACCGAACCATTTGCCTGAATAGCCACTGAACTATCTGGGAGAGGGAGAGATCATCGTGTGGTATATAAATTAAGTCAATCTGATAGAGCCGTGAGTTGAGAAATCCTATTGGAATCTCGTACACCTCCAAGATAGCTAGAATAACTTACAAAACCTATGGTTCATAAAATAGCTAGAATAGTAACAACTACTATCAGCTCTACAAGTGTGAAAGCTTTTTTTGTATATTGCTTCATAAATTTATGTACAAAAAAATATATTAATACATACATGATATATTTTTTATATGAAAATTCAAATATAAAGCTAAGAGATCCCTTTTGACTTATTTTGAATATTTCTTATTTCTATAAGCCCCTTAATTCTATCAAGTAATTCTGGATGCTGTTGAGTAAGTTGTTCTACTGAAAATGATAAAATAGTAATAAGTTGAGAATCTTCGAGTGCAGTAGCACCGGCCATTCGTTTATGGTTTCATCCAAATAGAGCCATTTCTCAAATAACCTCTTCTGCATGTACTTCGTTGAGGTGAAACTGTTCACCATCTATCATCTTATCTACTGAGAGTGAACCTGTTTTGAGGAAATACATAGCATTAGCTTCATCTCATTCAGCAAAGAGCTCTTCTCCTGCGCTCAGCATTCTAGACTGACAAAAAATCTCTAAACTTGATTTTTGTTCATCAGATAAATCATCGAGCATTTTGAGCCCATCAAGCATTCACATAGCTCTTATAATTAACAAATATTATTCTTAAATATAAGAGCCGAGGGCATTATTTCAAGATAAGTTTCAAATTCTTCTTTCCTTTTTGGATAAGTAGTGCCCCGTTACTTAAAAAATCATTAGCAATATCATGATTAAAATCATCTATTTTTACCTCATTAATCGAGATAGCTCCTGATTTTACTGCATTTCGCGCTTCTGAATTTGAAGCAGCTAAACCAGACTCTACGATAGTTTCAAATAAATTTTGAGAATTATAGCTAAATCCTCCCATGGCAGCTTGAAATTTAACCAGATCTTTAGCAGATAGCTCTTTTATGGTATCTACTTTTGTCTTACTAAACATAAACTGCGTCATGTTCTTTGCAAACTCTGCCTCTTTGCTTCCATGAATAATTTCAACTACACTATAAGCGAGAAGTTTTTGTCATGCTCTATCTTCTGGGGCTTTGCTATGATCCGCTACTTTTTGTTCTATATCTTCTACTTCGATAAGTGTGAGCATTTTTAAATACTTTTCTATATCATCGTCAGATGTATTCATAAAATACTGATAGAGTGAGTATGGTGTCGTCTTGGTTTTATCTAACCAGAGTGCATTTCCTTCTGATTTACCAAATTTCTTTCCAGCTGCATCTGTGATAAGTGGCCAGGTAAGTACGTATGATTCACCGTCATGTTTTTTTCTAATAATTTCACTTCATGTTACTAGGTTCCCCCATTGGTCTTGTCCACCAATTTGCATAAGCATGCCTCGTGTTTCATACATATGAGCAAAGTCGTACCCTTGCAGGAGCATATATGAAAATTCTGTATAGCTGATTGATTGTTTTGGGTCTTCGATTCTCTTTTTAACCGTATCTTTGCTGATCATATTATTTACCGTAATAAACTTCCCCACTTCTCGAAGGAAATCTAGATAACTCATGTCTTCATAAAAATCTTTATTGTTTACAAAGTCATACTGAAAATCTTCTCAGGTGAAAGATTGAAGGTTCGCCAGCATATTGGTCATCTGAGATTCGATAGCTTTTTGGTTATCGTCCAAGGCTTCAGGAGAAAGAAAATTTCTCTCAGTATCTTTTCAACCCGGGTCACCAATCATACCCGTAGCTCAACCTGTAAGAGCTGTATAGCTATTTCCTCGCCGCATTACGTGAATGGCCACCATAAAACCAATGAAGTTCCCAAGATGGAGAGAATCTGCCGTAGGATCAAATCCACAATAAAATTTCTCTCATCCTTTTTCAAATTTTTCAAAGAGATCTTCGCTAGAGGTTTGGTACAAGAGTCCTCGGCTCTCTAATTCTTGTTTGAGTGTCTTCATATAGGGTATTAATTAGCAATACCCAAAGTATAAACAAAGTCTGTTTTTAGACAAAAGAATTTATGTTTTTCTATTATATGAGCCTCCCTGTAGCCAAGCATCAATACTTCTTTGTATTAAACCATAAAGTTCTCTACTATACTCTTGTAGTTCCTTATTATTAACACGCTCGAGAGTTGGTGCATATAATACTGTTACATCTTCACTATAAAAGTCTCATTGATTTATTCGCAATCCCGGAACAAAAATCCCCTTAGCCCTTCTCGTATAGAAATCTCAACCGTTATATTTAAATGCAGGAAGAAAAACAAGGCGCGCTAGATTTATGTAAAAGTCTCACCCATTACTTTGAAGCATAGGGAACGCTGCATCATCTAAATTTAGAGCATAAAATTCACCCAAATTGTACTCAAGTTTGGGTAATAGAATCTCTGTTGCTAGATTTGCATAAAAATTTCAATCATTACTTTGAAGATTAGGAAGTGACACTTTCTTTGCCTTTATTGCACAAAATCATCCACCAATACTCTCAAGCTCTGGAAATGAAACGTATTGAGATCTATCCTCAAGAGTTCATTCAACATGAGTAATTCCGTCCTTAAGCTCTTGTGGTAGATTCGTAGTATCGATAGTAATACCAGGAATAGAACAAAGTTCATCAAGCTCTTGTTTTGATGGGTTATCCCATCTACTTTCTATATTTGTATCGTCCTCGAAGCAATCAAGTCTTGGACTAATATCGAGTATATATTGCCCACTGTGCTCTTTAAAATTAAGTTCATTTTTCATTCTCTTAGTCAGTACATCATCCGTTTTTATACAGACAATATGCTGATAGCCTTTCTCTTTTATTGTTTCAATCAGGCTTCATATTTGATCAATGAAATAAGACATTTTAGCCTTATCGGAACAAATACACCTTATAAGTACATCTTTGGTTTTTTCTGTATTGACAGCATCATGAGCAGATATGTATCATATAGTGTCTCATGTTGACTCGTCTAGAACAGCCAAGTTCATTGGGCTCTCAGTATCCACAATCATTTTAACTTCATCACTCGTTGTATCCTCTATCTCTTGAGATAGAGAAAGAAACCTTGAATGCCCTGAATGCTCTAAAGTCATCCTCTTTTTATCGGCCTGTGTTAATTTTAAAGTCATATATCTCTCTGGTAAATATTTACTTCATTATACCATATAAGATAATACACAGCAAAATTTCCTATATTTCACTTTTTTGCTATAATACATTAAAAATTTACTAATGTATTAATAACACATGAATTTCAGAAAAGACTTCCCTATATTTACTACTCATCCAGATCTCGTATATCTCGATAGTACTGCTACGAGTCAAAAACCAAGTCATGTACTCAATGGAGTGAAAGACTACCTATCGAGTAGCTACGCAAATATCCACCGGTGAAGTTATGATATATCTACTGAATCAGAACGACTCTATCAAGCCAGCAAACAAGCTATCGCTGATAATATCTGAGCGAGTAACTGGAAAGAAATTATCTATACAGCTAATTCTACCTATGCTCTCAATCTATTATCGCAAAGTATCTGGAGAACAGGATTATTAAAATCAGGAGACAAAGTGTTGGTAAGTGTAGTAGAACATCATGCCAACATAGTTCCATGGCTCATTCTCAAAGAAGACTACGGAATACAAGTAGAGTTTGTTTGAATAAACGATGACTATTCTCTAGATCTGGATGACCTAGAATCTAAACTCGATGATTCAGTTAAAATAGTATCTCTCACGCATGTGAGTAATGTTACTGGGCAAATCTTTGAACTTAACAAAGTATCTGAACTATTAGACGAGAAATACATAAATTCCCCCGACCCCTTTGTTAAAGGGGAGAAAAATAGTAGACCTCTATTTATAGTAGATGCTTCTCAGAGTGTTCCTCACTTTAAGATAGATATAAAATCTATAGGTTGTGATGCCCTATTCTTTACCTGACACAAGATCTTTGCCGAATCTGGTATATGAGTCCTCTGGGCAAAAGAAGAGCTCTTAAATACGCTCAAACCAATATTTTCAGGATGATGAGCTATATGACATGTCAGTCAGGATTGATTCACTCATTCAACTGCCCTCCCAGACAAATTTGAACCAGGAACTCCCAATCTAAATTGAGCTGTGAGTTTACTTAAAGCATTTGAATATATAGATTCTATCTGAGGATATAAAACTCTCGAAAAAACTGAAGCAGAACTTACTGTATATGCTTCTGAAAAATTTAGTAAACTAGATGGAATTAAAATCATCTGATCTAATTCATCAGACAACAGAGTATGAGTATTTACCTTTGTAGTAAAGGGAGTCCATAGTTTTGATATCTCAGACTACTTAGCAGAACATAACATCTGCATCCGAGCCTGACAACACTGCGCCGAACCACTCATGAATCATGCTTGACATGTCCACACATGCCGAATGAGTCTTCATATTTACAATACAACTGAAG
>Ga0208148_1000771_pt1 | contig 12096 bp, 10 predicted proteins | sample DEB08_DNA_16_FD_184525 | JGI IMG/M metagenome (GOLD analysis project Ga0208148, IMG submission 184525) | Aqueous microbial communities from the Delaware River and Bay under freshwater to marine salinity gradient to study organic matter... | ecosystem: Environmental > Aquatic > Marine > Coastal ...
TACAAGACGGTGAACAAATGTTGTCTATAGGTAGATTTATTCCTGACTTTAAAGACCAAACAGGTAGTGCTGAAGTATTATTAAGTTTTAAAAACTATAATTCTATTACTAACGAAACTACTTTAAATGGTGCTATAAACAATAGTATAACTACCGTAACATTAACTGACTCAACCCAGTTTCCTGCTGCAGGTACAATATTAATAGGTACAGAATTAATAACTTACACTGCTAATAATAGTACTACCGGTGCATTGACTGGTTGCACTCGTGGCACTAGCTCTACCACTGCCGCAACACATACCAACAATAAAAAAGTTACTAACTATAGTAACGTTAGAATTAATGTGTCAACGGTTACACCAACTACAACTAAAATAGATACGCGTGGTCGTGGTCGTCAGGCTAATGTAGTTATATCTAGTAATGCCGTAAATGATAATTGGCGGTTTGGTACGTTACGTTTAGACGTTAAACCGGACGGAGGTAGATAATGGCACAGATAGTAGTAGGTAGATTACCACAAGCAACACCCAAATATGAAACACAAACGTTTGATACTTTGGTTAGAGAACTTGAACAAATTGTAACGCAACTAAACTTTAGTTATCAACAACAAACTAAAGACGAAACTTTAGCAAGGAGTTGGTTCATTGGCTGATTTATTTTTATCAAAAACTTTAGTGTTAGCTAATACTAGTAAGACAGTATTGTATACAGCGCCAGCTAATACAATTAGTATTGTTAAATCTATTAGATTATACAACTCACATTCTAGTAATGTATTGGCAACAATTAATTTTATTGATGTTGATAGTGATACTGCAGCGGATACAGAGTCAACTTTATTTAGTATGAACTTACCAGCTACTGGTTTAACGACTGATTCTTTTCCTATTGGTAATCCTATAGAGATTATTACTAACCCGTTGGTCGCTAACGAAGGTGATATTATCAACGTTACCGCGGGCACCGCAGCTAAAATACATGTACACCTGTCAGTATTGGAGATATCGTAATGCGTTTAATTAAAGAGGGTAAACCTATCACTTATAAGACTGTAAACGGTCAACAAATACCGGTAATACAGCCAGAAGTTTATCAGAGAATCTATTGCAAAAATTGTGATTATGAGGTAGATTCAGAAGAACAGGCAATCGGCACCTGCCCACAGTGTGGCCAACTATGGTCCACCACCAAAGCTGTAGATATTAAAGTTAACATACTAGAGATGCCACCTATAGGTGCGGAATCAGGAGAATAAATGGCTTTTGGAATTGGAAGTGCAATAAAAGATTTTTTAGGCAGTGCAGCTAACAAAGCAGCTGACAAACTAGTTCCTAAAGAACTAGCACCTTTCTTACCGATGCTTGCTCCGATGTTCATGGGCCCCGGAGCGGGGATCATGTCGCGTTATTTAATGCCACAATTATTAACAGCTTTATCATCAGGTAAAACTGCTGGTGATATTAGTGGTACTGGTCAAGTTTTAACTGGACTTGGTAGTTTTCTATCTGATCCAGGTAGAATGGCTTTATCAGAACAAACAAAACCTGTTGCTAGCACAGCAGGAAATAATCAAAATCCATTTATAGAACAACAAGCTGGGTACACTCTTGAACCTGGAATAGGTGATGCAGGTACTGGACGTTTAAACTATAATCAAGCAGGAAGAATGCCTAATCCAGATTATATTGCACCAACTGCTGGCATGCCTTCACAACCTATATATGATATTTCACAAATAGATAATCCAACTTTTATGGATTATCTTAAAACCGGTGTCAACGAATCACGTGACTTTATGCAAGGCACTAATGTTGCTAATACAATTAGCGGTGATGAAATTACCGTTGGCGATCAATCTAACCTAATAGGTAAACCTAAAATTGATATCTATGATCCAGCTTATCAATCGGCAGTAAGAGACAGAAGCGCTCTTGCAATTAAATTTGGAAAAGATCCAGCATTACAAGCAACTGGTGCAAATTATGGTGTTGGCAATGAAGCGTTAGTTAGAGATGCCGGGTTTATGCAAAACTTACCACGACGTGCAGTAGCACAAGGCATACAACAAATTGGACCAGCATCAACGGCTATTGATAAATTTAAAGCTGATCAAGATGCCGAAGCAGCTAGACTATCAGAAGAACAAGAAGCTTATAATAATGCAATTGCTGAATTAGGTAGATATTACGGTTATCTATCTGATCCTGAGGAAAGATTTGGTTCTTACTATAATAATGGTGGACGTGTTGGTTTAAACATGGGTGGTATTATGAATGCTGGTAGCATTCCACAAACACCTGCAAAACCTAAACGTGGTTTAGTAAATGAGCCTGGTGGTTATGCGGGTAAAGTTTCAAATAAGTTATTAGAAAAACTATTAAAAGAAATTGAAGATGATTTTCATAACATGGGACCAAACTTACTTGACGGATATGATCCGTACGACCAATTTGAGCCTGTGGATTTTTCTCCTATGCCTGGTTTTAAAGTAGTAAGAAAATTAAAAGCAGACGGCGGTACTATAAATGCTGGTAGCATTCCACAAACAACTGAAGTGCCAGAAGGTATGCAACTAGATGGTCGCGGTGGCGGTTTTATCCCAATGGGTGCACAAGAAAAACAAGATGACGTGCCAGCCATGCTAGCAAAAAATGAATTTGTTATGACTTCCGATGCAGTAAGAGCTGCCGGCGGTGGTAGTATACAAAAAGGAGCACAACGTATGTATGACATGATGAACCAATTGGAAGCACAAGTATAATGAATGAACAATTAATAAACTTATTAATACAAAACGGCATGTCGCCATTAGAGGCTACTATGAAAGCACGTGAAGCAGAGCAAAATCCAACTTTACTAGACGAGTTAATGAACATGCAAACTTTACCTGAAACAACCTCTTATAAAGAAGGTGGTCGTGTTCATTTAGAAGAAGGTGGTGAAGCTGACGATGATGGTGAAGATATAAATTATCAAGATATTGTTGATAAAATTATGGCGTCATACCCAGAAGGTACAGAACAAGAAATTGAAAGAAGAGAGCCACAATTAGAAGCGCTTATTCAAGCGTTTGGTCCACAACTAGCTTCAGTTTTAGGTACGCCATTAGCTCCAACAACGGGTGGTGAAAATGTTTCTGGTCAAAAGTATGGTGCTTACGCGCCAACTTCTGCTGATCAAAATAAATTACAAGAAGCAGCTATAAACGCAGCTTTAAAACAAGCTGGTTTAGGTACAGGAATATTTGGAAGTGATGGTCAATTTACTGGTATAACGCCTGGTGGCGATGGTATTGGTGCTTATCAACAATATTTAACCGGAGCAGCCAAGGCAGCTGAAAATGCAAGATTAGCAGCAGTAGCGGGCCAAGGAGCGGGGACCGCGGGTATTGACGAAGCAGAAAGATTACAAGGTTTGACGGCAGACGCTGCCATAGCAGGGCAAGGCGCAGGTTCACAAGCTTTAGCTAACGCGCAAGCACAAGCAAATTTAATGTCACAAGCAGGCATCGCGGGCCAAGGAGCGGGGGACGCGGATTTTGCAACAGCTAGAGGATTTACCGGACCAGATTCTTTTCAACAATTTATGTCGCCGTATCAACAAGAAGTTATTGACACTACTATGGCTGATTACAGAGGAGAACTACAAAGACAACAAGCTCAACTAGGTCTTGGTGCGGGTAGCGCATTTGGCGGTGGTCGTTTTGGCGTGGCACAAGGAACTCTTGGAGCGCAAGGAGCCAAAGGTATGGCTTCACAATTAGCTCAACTTAGACAAGCAGGGTTTCAACAAGCTAATCAATTAGCTAATCAAGCTTATGGTCAAAGTATGGGTCTAGGGCAAGCAGCGCAAGGGCAAGCATCACAAAACGTTGGGTTGTTAGGCCAAGGACTACAAGGTCAACAATCTATGGCACAAGGATTACAACAACAAGCAGGGCAAAACGTTGGGTTGTTTGGGCAACCAACGCAAGCAGCGTTAGCTGGTTCGCAAGCATCACAACAACAAGCTTTACAAAATTTAGGTTTATTTGGACAAGCAGGACAAATGCAAACTGGACTAGCGTCCTTACAACCACAACTAGCAGCACAAAATATTGGCCAACTAGGACAACTAGGTTCACAACAACAACAACAAGCACAAGCAAGATTAGACACAACTGCACAAGCTAACAAGATGATAGCCTTTGAGCCTTACGATAGAATGGGCTTCTTTGGACAACAAGTTGCCGGTATTGGTGGTGGCTACCCAGGACAAACTACTTTCTCCAGTCAACAAGCACAAGCTGGTGTTAATCCGATGATGCAATTATTTGGTATAGGTGCAAGTGCACTAGGTGGTATTGGTAATTTAGCTAGCACATTTGGATACGGCAACCCAGGCAACCCAACGGTATAAAAATATGGCATACACTTTACAAAGAAAAATGTTTAAACTTGGTGGCAGCGTAGCACACGGCGGTGGTATTACTGCTAACTTAAAAAACCCAAACAGGAAACCAATGAAAAAAGGTGGTCGCGTTGAAACTGAAACTACACCTGTTGGTGTAGGTAGTGGTAATCAACCAATGGTACCCGGACCTGATGGCAAGATGCGTGAAGCACATTTACTTCCTGTGTTTCTTGGGGGCGCTGGTATGGCAGGTATTGGTAGTGGTCTACTTAGATTGTTAGCGCCACAAGCATTAAGAGCTTTAGGCCAAGGTGCTAGACAAGGAAGTTTAGGTCCACTTAAACAATTTATAAATAGAAAAGTATTAAAAGATAGTGGGATAAAAGGTTCTGATGCCGCTTTAAAAAAAGGCAGAGGTTTTACTATGCTTGATGAGGTAGCTCCTGGTGCGTTAACAAAAATCGGTAGAGGTGCACAACTAGCTGCTCCTGTAGGTATTTTAGGTGGTGCAACTGGTGCTGGTCTTGGCTTAGGTATGGCTGGAGCAGAAAGAGCTGGTTTAATTGAAAGAGGTAATGATGATAGTTTTGGTGAAGAAGCTGCTAGAACTTTAGGTAAACTTGGTTTAGATTTTTCTGTACCAGGGGTTGCTAAAAGAGTATCAGGATTTTTAACTGGTACTGAACAAAACCCTACTAGAACTAGTTTGTATGACACTATAGCAGGAGCACCGATTGGCGCTGCAAACGTACCTCAATCAGCAACAGGTAAAGTTGCAACCAACCAAATTTCTGAAATGGAAAGATTAAAAAATGCAGCATTAGAAAGAAAAGGTTTATATGAATCATTAATGTATGAGCCGGATAAATTAGCGTTAGCTAGTAATGCTTTACTATCTGCAGGAACCTCCGCGTTACGCGGTGATGAATTAGCTGATGTAATTGAGTCTGGCTTTGCACCAATTAATACTGAGGCTGCAAGACGTAGAGAAATTTCAAGTGCTTCATCACAACAAGCTATAACCGATATACTAAATGACAAAGCAGCAAGACAACAAATATTAGCTGATGTTGCTAAGTCTGGTGACACTGCAGCTATTGCTAGAGTTAAAAAATTCTTTGATGCTTCTGATCAAGGTGTTGATGATGCATTACCAATGAATGCTAAAGGTGCCATGGATACCACACGAATGGCAGCCGGTACCATCTACGCTGACATTGAAAATGCTACTGGTAAATTGTTTGTAGCGGTCAACGAATCGGGCAGCGAGATAAAACAATTTGATACAATAGAGGAAGCTATCGAACACTCACAAAAATCGTAGGAGATAGTATGGTTGCATCTATAATACCACAATTGATTAAACCTGGAGTTAAAGGTGGTCAACAACTTTTAAAATTATTAACTAACGCTGAGAAATTAGACAGAAGAAAAATAGGTAATTTAGGTTTAAACGACAAACTTAAAACTATTGCTCACAAATTTTATAATCCTGAAGCTTCCACCACTGAATTAGGCGATTTGTTTAATATGAGCCGTAGTCAAGCTAGTAGAGTTACTCAATCGACAGGTTTATCTAGCCCTGCAAATCCAGTAGGTCACACTGCTGAAACAGCAGAAAAAATTAAACAAACAATAAAAGGATTTAATCAATATAAAAACGACAAAGCTATTAATCCAACAGGTGAAGCACCTTCAATGACACAGCTTTCTGATTATTTAGGTTTTGAAACATTTGGCAAAACTAGTTGGATAAGCAGAACTAAAGGCTCTATAAAAAATAGAGAAGGCTATGATCCTTTTGATGGACTAGAGTTTACTCCTGGCACAGAAACTCAAGGAGGAAATTATTCTAGAACTGTAGTAAACGAATTAAGAAATAAAAAACTTAAAGATTTTTACGACGATCCTTCAATGCCAAAAGAAGCCAAAAAATTAAGATCACAACTAAACACAACGATTAGAAAATGGAACAAAACTTTTCCCGAAGATAAAAAAGCTTTAGATCATGTAGATAGTTTTTATAATGCTGCCACTAAAAATATTCAATATGAAGATCCAGCTAATTGGCAAATACTTTCAAAAAAAGTAAATGGTTTAAAAGCAGCTCTTTATGAAAATCCAAGAACAGGTTTACAAATGCTTGCTTCAAAAATGAAAAAAGCTACTGGTGAAAATAAAAGACAGTTAACTAAACTATATGATGAACAAATGATAAAACACAAATCAATAGTTGATGACGTAGATGTTATTTTAGATTTAAAAGGTTTAGAAGCTATTCCAAATAAATTTATGAGGTATGCAGATAAAAATATAAGTCAAAGAAATAATTTAGAATCTTTAACCTCACAATTAGACGAGATGAAAGAAATTATAGAATTAGCTAAAGGAAACGCTATTGGAAATAATTCTTTTTTAAATACACGTTTTAGCACAGTAATGAAAGACGGTGGCAATGTAGAGAAAGCTAATGTTGATGATGTGTTTAGACAATATTTAAACTTAGGTGGTATTGCCGGCGATAAGTCTAGCAATCTTGGTAGCACTAGAGTAAGTAATTTTGGTGGCATTCAACAACGTAGTAATGACAAGGTAGGTACTATACAAAGTTTACTATCTGGTATTGCTGCTGGTTTAATTGATATACCTAAAGGTGCATTTACTCTTGGCGCATCACTAATGGACTTAGGTATGGGTACTAACAATGCGGCTAAAGTAGAAAGTTATTTTGACGACCTAACTACTTTTGATGAAAAAGCTGAAGCTACCACTGCTGGTAGTTTAGCAAGAATATTTACTAACTTAGGAATTCCAGGATCACAAGGCTGGAAGTTAGGTAGTGCGTTAGCAAAAAAAGCAGTGACTTCTAAACGGGCTGGTAATTATTTTAAAGTATCGCGACCGGACATGGAAGGCCGGATGCAAGAAGCGTTGACCACGGGTGGTAAACTATTGACCACGGCCGGTGGCGCTGCAGGTATTGGTGTTGCTGATGCTATTTTTGTCGGTGATCCAGAATCTGTTGGTACACTAGGTGATGCATTTAGTGTTGGACCTACACAACTAGACCCTAATAGTGACACGGATCCATCAAGAGAAATACTAAACAGAATAAAATTTGGATTAGACAGTTCATTAATGCTAGGTGTAGTAGCTGGCACTGGTTCGGCATTAGGTAAAGTTATAGCTCGAAACAAAGGTCTTGAATCTAACAATAAAACTCTTGATAAATTATTTTCTAAATTTAGACCACGTGGTGATAAGCCCCAAGAATTTTTTAATTTAGAACGACAACAAATTGGTATTAGACAGGCTGATGCAAACCGTGCAATTGAGTTACAACGAAACGTGGACCGTCACATTGATAAAATATTTCCATTTGTAAAAGGTGCATTAAACAGAACTAAGACTACTGAACGTGCTGATCTTATGAAACAATTAAATGACACTTTATTATCAGGTGAGTTAATTGATGATGTTGCTGGTGGTCTTAGATTTACACCAATAGATGAAGCTAGTCGTGCTGCATCTATAAAAAAATTAAAGTCTTTAGGTGCTGGACAAAAAGAAATAGATGGTATCTTTGGTGCGTTTGAAGATATGCGAAGTGAATGGGGTGAGATGTTTGGTTACTTAGGTAAAAAAATGTCAGCAGATGATTTAGCATCTTTTAAAACAGGTTTTGGTAAAAAATTTGGTGACTATTTAGGATCAACCTACGAAGTATTTAAAAACAAATCTTTGATACCAATGTTTAATTTTGCGCCTGGCCGAGAAGCTATTAAAAAAGGCATGAATATGTTTAAAGAGTCTGCGGAAAAAGCTGGTAAAAAAATAACAGATGAACAAGCAGAATATTATGTAAACCAAGTAGTAGAATCAGCAAGACCACCACAAAGATTATCTACTAAGGCAGAACAAAACGCAGGAGCATATTTTAATGCACCAGATTTTTTTGGTAATAAAACTACATTACATGAATTAGATTTTAAAGGTAAAGGTTTAGCTATTAATGATTTACAACCAGGAGCTAAACAAATTGTAGGTGAGATACTTGGTAAAGTAGATGATCCTATGTCAACTATGTTAGCTGGTACCGGTAAGTTATCTTTACTAACTAGACGTAATCAATTTTTTGATAAGCTATTAGATGAGTCTAACTTAGCTACTGAAATGATGAAAGACGCAGCAGGCAACACAGTTAAAAAATATCCAAATAAAAAACAAATGTTTTTTGATGACGAAGCTGCAGCTGTAGAAGCTTTGGGTAATGGTAACGTTAAGTTGGTTGGATTTGATCCAGGTGGTAAAATACAAATAGGTAATGCTGCACACAGATTAAATGGTATGTTTGCACACAAAGGTATTGCCGATGCACTAGCAGAAACTAGTACCAATATATTAGGTGATGGTATGCTATCTAAACTATATCAAAATTTAATTTTATATCCTAAAGCTACTTCACAACTTGCAAAAACTGTGCTCAGTCCTATTACTCACGTACGTAACGTTGTTAGTGCTGGAGCTTTTGCTACCGCTAACGGTATTTTCTTTCCGGTAGAAGGTAAGGCTATGAAAGAAGCTTATAAGATGTTGCAGTTTGGTGCGCGTGGTGATGCTGAGGCTAATGCCATGTATCAAAAATTATTAAAACTTGGTGTGGTTAATACTAATGTGCGTCTTGGTGACTTACAAAGATTATTAACAGATGTTAAGTTTGGTGAAGGCACTAGTAATTTAACCGCGCTACGTGGGTTAACAAAAAAATTATCTAAACTTAAAAAAGGTGCTGAAGATTTATATACAGCTGAGGATGACTTTTGGAAAATTACATCATGGGCCGTGGAACGTAATAGATATGACAAAGCTTTTAGAAAAGCAGGGCTAACAGACTTAGATGCTTACGCAAAAACTAAAGGTTTTAATAAGTATGATGATTTTTTAGATGAAACTGCAGCTGATATTGTACGTAATAACATACCTAATTATGACTATGTAAATGAATTTGTAAAAGGACTAAGAAAATTACCGCTTGGTAACTTTGTATCTTTTCCGGCAGAAATTATGCGTACTAGTGCTAACATTTTATCACGAGGGTTTAGAGAAATAGCAGAAGAAATAACTCTACCTGATGGTAGAAAAGTTAAACCGTTCTCAGGTATAGGTTATAAAAGATTAATTGGTTTTGGTGCAACAACAGTTGCAGTACCTGCAGCAGTAACCGAGTCTTTTAAAATGATGTATGATGTTGGTGAAGACGAGATGGATGCTTTAAGAAGATTTGTACCTGAATGGTCTAAAAATTCAACATTAGTTCCAATACGCGATAAGGAAACAGGTAACTTAAAGTATGTAGATTTTTCTCATGCTAATGCTTATGATACCATGGTCAGACCATTTGTTACTATGTTAAATAATGTCCGAGATGGTAATAAAGATGAAGCGCCGGTTATGGAAAGTTTAATGCGTGGTGTGTTTGAAGCTACTAAAGAACTTGGTTCACCGTTTATTAGTGAAGCTATTTGGACGCAAGCAGCAACAGATATTATTGTTAGGGGTGGGCGTACTAAAACTGGACAAAGATTATACACAGACCAAACTCCGGTAGGTGAAAAAATACAAAAAATTGTAGGACATTTAGTTGAGTCACAATTACCTGGTTCAATTGAATCTTTTAAACGATTAGACCTAGCCATAGAACCAATTGATATAATACAAAAAGGTAAGTTTGATAAGTATGGTAAAACTTATGAGCTAGGTGATGAACTAGCAGGTTTAGTTGGTTTGCGTGCAGTAGAAGTTAATCCGGTTAACGCAATGAAATTTAAAATTGCTGACTTTAGAACCGGTATTAATAATGCTCGTCGTGAGTTTACTCAACCCTTACTTAAAGGTGGACCAGTAACTCCAGAACAAATTGTAGATCGTTATCAAATTGCTAACGAACAAACTTACAAAGTACAACAAAACATGCTGAAAGATTATTATGCCGCTAGAGTTTTAGGCACTGGTGAAACTACTTTAGATAGAGAGTTTAAAGATCGGGTATCTAATATCCAATTAAATGCTATTAAGACTGGTAGGTTTAGACCTTTCATACCATCAGAAAACATAGTTAAATCTTTTGCTGAGAACGCTAGCGCCCTTGGTCAACGTAGCCCATATCTAGCAGCGCAAAGAGAAATAGAAAGATTATTAAAACAATACAACTCGTTACCACTTACACTAGAACAATTCCCAGTATCAGTTAATCCATTTAGCGTCGCGCCAGAACTACCTACTGCTGGTATGAATTTAACTGGTGGTACCTTGCCGCAACTTAATACGACATTGCAAGGATCTAATATTGGTGGTATTAGTAATATTAGTAATACTCTAGCTAAAATTGAACAAGTAGATAAGGTATTTGATATATAACATGAACGATACAGTACAAGGCATAACACCAGAGGATGAAAGAGAACATATTATTTCTCTTTACGGTCACGTTAAAGGCGTGGAGCGTGAAATAGAATTAATAAAAACTAATCATCTAAAGCACCTGGACGAAAAAATTTCACACGTACACGAAGACGTAGAAAAATTGGGCGGTAAGATAGATAAAATCTATTGGGTTGTTTTATCTACAGTGGGGGCTGTAGGGTTAATGGTTATAGAAGTATTGATGGGAAAATTATAATGATTGCCAGTGGTATATTAAATGCATTAAAAGGTATGGGCGCAGCAAGTAAGCTAGCATCTCAGGGCGTACGACCAATGATTGCGCCTGTTAAAGCGGCTAGAGATCTTACTGGTCTTACCGATGCAACTAAAGTTATGACCAGAAATTTAATTCAACAAAAAAATTGGGATGGAGTTTTTGATTTATATAGAGATGTAGGAGTGTTGGGTATGCAAGGTAGTGCAAAAGGTGCCAACGCTAAAATGTTTCAAGGTTTAAGTCCACGTGATCGCAATAACTTATTAAAAGAAATAAAAAAAATAAGTTTGGCATCAAAACCTCCTCAAGGAATTACTAAAAGAAAAGTTAAAGATGTTTTTAATTATTTTGAAGCAGAGTTTGGCGGGTCTATTCCTCTTGATGTACGTTTACCTTCTGACACTGCAGAGATAATTAAATTTAGACCTAAAAAAGCAGAAGGTGGATTAATGTCACTAGGAGATTATTTATAATGCAATTATCAAACAATTTTACACTAGCAGAGCTAGTTAAATCACAGACCGCGACCCGCAAAGGTATTAACAACGAACCGGGGACCGCGGAGATTGAGAATCTTATTCACCTAGCGAAAACTATCCTGCAACCAGTGCGTGAGCATTTCGGTAAACCGGTTATGATATCTTCAGGCTATAGAAGCCCAGCGTTGTGCGAAGCTATCGGTTCTTCGGCTAAGTCACAACATGCCAAGGGTGAGGCAGCAGACTTTGAGATTCATGGTGTTGATAACAAGGATCTTGCAACGTGGATCGCGGACAATTGTGAGTTTGATCAATTGATATTAGAGTTCTATGATGGTGTTGACCCCAACTCTGGTTGGATACATTGTTCTAGTACGACGGGAAGTTTACGAAAACAAATGTTGACAGCAGAACGAATAGAAGGCCGAACTTCTTATTCTCCGATTCTACTTTAGATCCAATCTTTAATATCTTCGCCCATAATTTCATTAGCAATGTTTACCTTATCCTTAAGTG
>Ga0208148_1000776_pt1 | contig 12063 bp, 18 predicted proteins | sample DEB08_DNA_16_FD_184525 | JGI IMG/M metagenome (GOLD analysis project Ga0208148, IMG submission 184525) | Aqueous microbial communities from the Delaware River and Bay under freshwater to marine salinity gradient to study organic matter... | ecosystem: Environmental > Aquatic > Marine > Coastal ...
TGCGGTAGCACCTTCACCACCGGAAGCGACACCATCCCAGTTGGTACCCCATACGTTGTCAGAGAAGAAGTTCGTTACGAAGTCCTTTTCACGATCAATCAGCATGTTGTGCAGGAGCATTTGAGCGCCCATTGCACGGGTTTCCAGAGCAGCATCTTCGTTAGCCAAAGTCTGTGCATCAAAGTCAGTAGCCAGACCGAATACGTCAGCGAAGTAGTTGCTGTTCGAAAGGGTCATACCAACGCGCTCAGGACGGGTACGGGGGGCCAGTGCCTTACGGTTGCCAGAGCGGTTAAACTCAGCACGGTTATAGATGTAGTACTTGTCAGACTGCTTAGATACATCTACGATAGGGAATACCTTATCAGCGATGAAGTTCTCAGTAGATTGCAGGTACGCGAGGGTGAGGTTTGTCAGGGGAGCATCCAGGTGCACCTGTGACGGAGTAAGCATTGCCATTTTATTTATATCCTTTAATCAGTATTAAGCGGCTGCATTGCCACCACGGAAGAAGTCAATCGTCGCCAGACCACCAGCAGCAGCAGCATCGACTACGATACCAACTACAATGTCAGAAGTAGCAGCAACAACGCCTGCACCGTTAGCGTCTACACCAACGAGAGCACCAGCGGACAGACCGCCTGTACCTGCTGTGACGGAGACACGACCATGAGTTACAACAGTTGCAGCAGCACCTGATGTGGGAGTGTTGATGAGTACACCGAATGCAGCATCTGCATTACCAGCAGCAACAACTGTGCTATCTGTGGTGTTCATCTTTACGAATGTAAACTGCGCGGCTGAAAGATCAGCACCTGCAATCATAGATTCGCGAACTTGGTTACCTTGAGTTGCCATTTTAGATTAGTCCTTTTTGTAGATTGCTTTGGTAAGTGCTTTACCTGCGTCAGTTTTCACAACAACAGCGTAAGCCTTAGCAAAAGAGATTTCGTTCTCATCGGCATGTGCCTTTGCGAGAGCATTAAGTTGGTCGTTAGGGTCTTGCATATCACCTTGTGCAGCAGACTTACCGACTTCTTCTGTCAGACCTTCAATGAGGTTATCTGTTGACTTAAGGAACTCTGCAAAGCTCTTAGCTGCATCCTCATCCAGACCATCAAGGGCTTTCAGAAGGATACGGGCGTTTGCCTCTGCAACATTAGGCAGGGTTTCTTGGCAACGCTTAGTAATTTGGTTCTCGGCTTTCTCAATATCTGCTTCTTCCAAACGCTTAAGAATGGTTGCAGGAATATCAGCCTTGTTAATCTTTTCACCTTCGATTTCAAGGTACTCTACTGGGGCCATTTTAACGACACCTTCTGTAGTGATCTTGTAACCTTCATCCAAGAAGCTCTTACGGAGTTCTTCATTAGATGCTTTAAGTGTTTCGATTTCAGCTTTCAGAGTATCAACCTCTGCGGTATCAATCTCTACAGGGGCAACCACTTCGGCTTCCTCTGTCTTTTTGATTTCTTTATCTTTCATAAGTTCCTCTTGGGAATTGTCGCGCTTAAACAAGGTAATCTCGGCAAGCTGATTTGCAGCCCTGTCTACCAGAGACACCTCGTCAAGCGTTAGGTTTTCAAGCATCGTTGGCATAGTGATTACCTTTGCTTAGGTTAATATCTGCGGGGAGTACTTGGAGGTTCCAAGGTACATGCAATCCACAGACGCTCTTGCCCTTTAGAGGGACAATATGGTCTACGTGGTAGGTCTCACCTGTGACTAGTTTCAGGTCTTGAGCCAACCAATAGAAATTCTTAATATCTTCGAGTTGATCTTGTGTAAGCCAATCAGGGGTAGCCTTTAGTTTGGAGGCTCTCCTTTTAGCTGCACGAGCTATAAAAGCATTCTTATTAGTTTCATAATACTCAACATGTTGCTTTAGAATATTATCACGGTTATCTCTATAGTACTTACGACAAGTCTTTAAGTGCTTTACTTTAGTCCTAGAGTAGGAGGCCTTTTTAGAGATAGCCTTACAAACTTTACATTGATAGTATAACCCATCTTTAGACCTACTATGTGTGTGGTAGTCACCAATAGGTTTACACTTATTACAGGTTGTACAAGTTTTAAAACTCACGCCGTTGCGCCTTACCGCCAATACTAAACCCTGTAAATGCTCCAGCCTTAACTGCTGCCCAAGTTTCGTCGTCATGGACTTTTACTGCAATAATCCAACCCTCGTAAGGTGAGGAGATTTGAAAGGCCTCTTTAATCTGCTTGGTTAGGGGGAGAGAATGGATAATGGTTGTAGTAGGCTCACCCTTATGCATAGTTAAGCCTGTACGCGCCCCCAACATGAACTCTGTAGCAGCCTTTTCCATTGTCTCTGGGCTAATGACATCCCCTTGTAGATCTACAACAGGTTCCCCATCTTTAGACACTACAGAAGCAAAACCGTAGACAACCCGTTGGTCGCTATCAATCTTAGTTACTTCACCTTCAACAGTAAAACTTTCAGCTTTATTCATAATCTCTGCTACAACAGCACGGAGAGCCTCAATCATGCGGTCCTCTGTTACTTCATCATAGTCCTCTTCTGTGTATTCGTTTTCGGTGTCCATATGCTGCAGATACTCCTTGTGAGTACCCCCTGGCATATAATAGGCTTGACCGTTTACGTCATATACGTGGATACTACCACCAAGACCAATAGCATTAGACCGGGATTTAGCTTCCATGGGATCACTGAATACATCGAAGTCAGTTTGGTATTTCTTTAGGTCAATCATGCTGTTTCTTTCTACTTGGCATTACCATTCCTCTCGAATTTGCATACCGCTAATCACATCAGTTGTGCCTGATAGGGTATAGGCAACAAGAGTGAATGTGGATAATGCTGGCAGGTCAAGGTCTAGTGTCAAAAAGGAGAACTGGCTATCCTTAGCTGTTGGAACGGCTTGAATTGGATAAATTACAGACCCACCCGTAATCGCCGTTGCAGTAATATCACTTTCTACAGCAGTCTCTCCGGGTATGTAGTTCCTTGGTGTCCCAAATGACGCGCCTGTGAGTGTACCGCCAGACCTAACTTCAAAGAATGCGTTGTTATTGCCACTGTTGATTGCGTTAATACCATCCAACTTTACAGAACGGTTTTTAAATGCTTCTTTAAATCTAAAAGACACAAGAGGTTGTGGGGTTGTGGTGATAGTTGTTGTATTACGTACATCACCAGTGTATCTAAACTTGGGCTTATATTGACCTACGATGGAGTATTGACGACCACCAACCTGAACAGCAAAATCCTCAGCAGTAGCGCCATTACTTACTTCAGCGAATACCAGCATGTTAGGGTCACGAACACTAGTACTATCATAATCTTCTGTGGTAAACGAGTGCAAGGGGATAGGACGTTGCAACAACCCTTCTGGTGTACCTACAACAGAGAACTTAATCCCACCATAACCATACCATGTGAAGTCAATTTGGTAGATGTAACCATGCACTGCCTCATCAAGGTTAAAGCCACTTGGTCCTGTGCCGTCAACAGTGTCAATATTCCAGTCGGCCCTACGGATGATTCTCTCAACACCAGCGGTAAGCAAGACAACAGCCAAACCTAGTGCATCATACATAAAGTAGATACCATCAGTTCCGTTAACGCCTTTTCCACCCCAGATAGCCCGTTGATCACCTGTTGGTACGTCTGTGAACCTGATACCCATACCAATCTCAGCACCATAGCCGGGGATGTACCTAGCGGCCTCTGCGCTATCTAGTTGGGCAGTAGAACCAGACGTTGCACCCGTGGCTACATTAATTTCACCAAGTGCTGTCGCGTTGATATTCCCTGAACCTGTAACAACTTCAATATCACGAAGTAGAGAGACCCCGTAGGATGAGTTCAATTCAATAATAGGTGTTCGTTGAACTGTCAGGATTTCCCCGAATTGAGAGGAGTTCTCAGCCTGTATTCTAATGGACTTAGTTTCATCAATGTAAACATCTGAGAAGTCCTCAAATAGCTTACGTTCCCATGATCCTTGTCTAGGCATTACTTATCCGCCCCTGCGTTATCACCAAAACTATTACCTTTACTCAGATTCATCTTGGCTGGGATAATAGCTAGGTTGTTTTCTACATGCAGCCCACAAATATCTTTACCTTGTAATGGGATAATGTGATCTACGTGATGATCAACACCCGTCTTCTCAGAGACTTTCCTACAGAGATTGTAAATACGCTTAATCTGGTTTTGGTCAGCCCAAGAGGGTGTGGCATTTAACTCAGAGGCTCTACGCTTTGCGTCCCTTGCGTTGTAGATGCTTCGATTCTCTTTAGAGTGTTTACGCATTAACTCATTGTGGTACTCTGTATTATTACTATACCAAACCTTATTACGAACCTTCATGCAATCCTTACATTGGGTTTGCAATCCGTCGAGTTTAACCTTATTTTTATAGAAGTCGTTGTAGTGTTTTGTTGTATCGCACTGATGACAATGTTTCACTTAATCAACTTCCTCTTCGTCTTCTTCTTTACTATCACTTAGTTTAGGGGCATCATCATCTGGCCCATTGTAGTAATCTGCCCGTGCTACTTCTGCCATTGCTGCACGTTCTCTTGCTGCAGCATAGATCTCAGGGTTAACATTAGGGAGTTCAGCTTGATCCAAGAGAGCATTAACAATGTCAATATCATCTGCATAAGAGATACCAGCACCATTAAGGTTACGGAGATAAGAGCCGAGGTCCTTAAGATCATGTGGAGCAACATCACCAGCTACAATCTTAGGCATCAGGTCAAAGTCGAAACCATTAATACGCCACAGAGGCTCTACTAGCTGCTTATTAAGCACATCTACGATTGTTTGGATGTAACTTTCAAGAGCACGTAGGAATAGATCTGATTTGGACTTAGAGAGTGCATATGAGCCTGACGACCCGCCTCCAAGCATAATGAACTCAGCAAGAACACTTCGAGCAATGTCATGTTGGTACCTTTTAATTACGGGATCAATATCAATGTTACGGGTACCCTCAGAAGACATCAGGCGTACACTAACCAACTTATTGTTAGTAGGTTCACCATCTTTACCGGGGTAAGTATCACTTGGGGTAATCAGGAACCCCTGTTCATTAAACTTAAGGTCCCGAAGGATCTCTTTCATCTGGTTAAGTACTGCAGTCTGTGCTTCTGTAGCATCAGGGGACAGATACTCACTAGGAACCTCTGCATGAGGGATACCAGCAAGCTCACGCTCAATACCAATAGCCTCATACTGTTGTACAGCATTAAGGCGCTCATATGAGGAGTAAGCATTGCGGAGGATACTACGGCCTGAGGGATCACCATTAATTGTGGTAGTCCGGTACAGAATAGCCTTAGACATAGGGATGTAGTTACTACCAAGCCCTGCAGTTACATCCTGATAGAAACCAAGAGTATCACCAGACTGTTCTTCAATCTCAAAGCGGTTAATAGTCCACTGAGCACGAGAAGCCAACTTACGGATACCAATGTAGCCATCTGTGTATTTACTACACTTCTTAGGGCTAATCTGGTAAGGTCCAACCCTACGCTTGTATACTACCTCAAATGCAGCAAAACCAAATGTCAGGTGAGAAATAGCCTCAGAGATGTGATCATCCAAGGTGTGGTCCATATCCTCAAGGACACTCTCCAAGAACTCAGCTTTAGAAGCAGCAGCCTCTGTCTCATTAGCTGGAGTGATCTTAAATGGTACATCACGGAGCATTTGCTCTACTGCATAAAGAGAAGCACCAATAGTAGCATCATTGTCCCGCATCTCACGGTATTTACGGATAGCCCGCTTACCACGTAGTTCAGGTTGTAGTTCGTCTGCTTTAAGGGTTCCATTACGTGTAGAGGTTCCAGCCACACCCAGAATTTTCTTACCTTCTGACTCAGAGAGTTGCTTCTGGGTAGCCATTGGTTATGTTCCTTTAGTTAAGGAGAGTGAGTTATCTCAACCCCTTTGAATTAGAATATACGAGTTTAAGTTTGGGTTTGGCGTATCCTTGGAGCATGAGATCTGTAATAGCCCACACAAGAGCGTCATATCTGTCAGGTGACTTATGCTTACCCATAGGCTCATATGTAGTCATCTGCGTCTCAAGCTCTGTAAGGGACGCCTCAGGGTCCTTAGGGTTCCTGACGTGGTAGACCTTACCTTGTTCATACAAGGCACTCACAGGCTCCGCTCTGGCGATCTTAGCGCTACTTGCGTGTACACCCTTTAGTGGGAGGTTTTCGTCTATAGTCTTGAATAGTGATTTGATGAGGTCTTTACCTTGGTTGCTCTCATACACAATACGGGAGCATTCAAAATCCTGATACAAACTAACAACCTTACTTGCCCATCTTTCTGGGAGGTCTTTCATTGTATAGTCACCCAAGACGTAGGCCATACCCTTCTCACAGATACCAGCAACCATGATCCCTGTGTGGTCACTCTCTACATTAGAGGACACAGCGGGGTCTACGGCTACTACAACCCTGATAAGTGGGGGTACATCTCCTACAGACACCTGACAATCATCAATCATCTGGGCTGTCCATAGAGCACCCTCGTTTTCAGTGAGGATCTCAGCGTAAAGCTCTTGCCTACCCAGGCGTGTACCCTCGTATTGGGTCTTTACTGCCTCAAGGTAGGTGTCAGCTAGGTTTGCTGCATTATCGAAGGTAGAACCCGTTGTAATACAGGTTTTTGGGTCTTTTACTAGTTTACGTACCAGAACAGTAGATTTTGGGGTAGTTGTTACACATATACGTGGGTGTTTACCCAAACGAAGACAAAACTGGAGCATATCCCATGTATCTTGGTCTTTATTCCACGCAGCTAATTCATCACACCATGCAGCACTGAACTGGGGGCCACGAAGACGCTCAGGTTCCTCTGCTGAATAGAACTCTACCTTAGCTCCATTCTCCCATGTGAGGGTACGCTTAGTAGGGGACCACTCAGGGAACCCCATGGGCTTGCCCTTGTGTGTCTTGTCGTCCTTGTGACAGGCATTAAGGAAACCACTCTCACCCTTAACCATAACACGTTCAATGTCAGAGTTAGTAGAGGCTACAGCAGCAATACGCTTATGGCCCTTCTTTACCTGTTCCCTTACCCACTCAACACCAGCACGGGTCTTACCGAAGCCTCGACCAGCATTAATGAACCAGACGTTCCAATCACCCTTAGGCTCTAACTGTTCTGCCCTAGCCCAGAAGGACCAATCATACCTGAGAGCTTCTAATTGCTTGGGGGCTAACTTACCTAGTGCCTTGGCTACTACATCATCAGGTAGATCACGTAGGGCTTGAGCATTAAAGGCTGTCATCTGGGGGTCATCCTACTTGTTAAACGTCATCACCTGTGTCTTTACCTAGAGCCTTAAGCAATGCGTTTACTGCACTCTCAGCTTCTTCCTCATCAGTACCAATCTCACGGGTCTCTTCAATGGTCTTAGGTGACCAATCAGCTTGAGTACGGAGATAGAACTCACGTGCCTTCCAGGTGTTAGGGGCTTCATCATCACCATTAATAGCTTGGTTAACTACCTTACCACCAATCTCCTCTGCAGTCAGAGCTACTGCCCTCTCCATATCAAGACGATAGTACTTATAGAAATCCCTCATGCTCTTTGGGGCATTCTGGTATGTCTGTACTGTAGCGAAGATAGTCCTTACCGGAACACCATTACGCCTCAGTGAGTATACACGTTTACCTATCTCAGAATTATATCCGAGTTCTGCTGGGTGGTTGGACATGGGGGGATTCTCTTCTGTATACTACAAACAGTATAAATACTACAATCCTTCTATGAAGTATTATTCGAGGGGTACTTAGGTTTCTACCCCTTGGATATAATCCATTATGAATAATACTACAAAGAAGGACCAGTATAGGTATACTACAGTGATAAGTTGATAAGTTGATAATAAGGGGTGCTCAGGATTCCATCATGGAATGCTACCGATACACTGTACATATGTTACTACATAAGTAAGAGATCATAATCAGTATTACTAATCTGTCTACCTACATATGTTACTACATAAGTAAGAGTAATTCATATTATATAATACTTACTGATCTATTTCATAAGTAATACATATGTATGTCCTAATCCCTTACTATTGATTACTTGTTCTCACAGGATTACACAACCAGTTTTTTGTGTCAGTTTAGTATATTTCTAGTATGTAGTTGGAATCTAACGAAAGAATTATTTGTTTCTGTAGTACTAAAACTACTTTTGTGATCACAAATACACAATCAAGAGTTGTAACATGGGGTGGTAAGCACCATAGGTATTTTTCTTTTTTTTTATTCCAGAGGGTATTTCTTTTGTTTTGGATTCATGTGGTGAGAGGCACCCCCTGCCCGAATCACCCTATAATTCCAAGGGACCCTAATGTTTCATATGTCAACCCTTGTATCACTTAATGTTGCAATCCAGGCCCACTTGTAACAATTCGTTACTGGTGTGATATATATGTAACACATACGGTGCCGTATGGAAATACCTGAATAAAAACATGGACATAGAGGACGCGAATCGCAGCAACATAGAAGAGTTACCAAATCCCACAACGCACCGCTTGATATGTAACACGTCATACCTATGTTATACTATAACACTATGAACACGCTACATAATCAAGTCACTAGATAGGGCCGATGTGGACCTAGTGCTATGCATGGGAACGCTAACCTACCCCCTCTCCTCTAACAGGCGTTCTATCAGGTAATCCTCATGTTCGTTAATGATAGCATTCCATAGATTGTCAGATACCTCCTTGCCCCTATCATTACATATGGACACTAGCTCACAGTCTACCCACTCAGGCTCATCACTGCCCCACCTATTAGATCCCCCCTTAGAGGCTAGCCCATAGACTGTGACGCTGCAGTCAAAGCCCCTGATATTAAGCTCAGTAGTGATGTAGCAATTAAAGTTGTTCCTACTTTTCATTAGCTCGACTCCATTAGAATTGACTTTAATTGTGCTTTAGTGAGGCCAGAATAGGCGCTTAATTCATGCAATGTAATATTAGGGTGTGAATCGTAATAGTCTTTTACGGTATCTGGATCCCATTTCTTCAGCATTAGTTCGACTCCTTGTCATATGAATAGTGAAAACCGAATTGACCGATTCCAAAAGTAACACCATCTTGCGTGGGATATGCCCAAAGACTGCTACCAAATAGATAAGCAACTAGGGCGATTAATACATAACGACTCATTGTACTAATTCCCTGACGACAAAACCCGATACATCGCCACGCGCCTCACCCTTAGCCTTTAGGCCAATAACGACCCCAGTTTCATCATAAAACCTAACATCCGACTCGTCGCCATTAATAACGGGAAAGCCTTTATATTGACTAGGTAAAGTCTTACCGCCAAACACAATGGCCACGTTTCCACCAGCATTAAGCACCTTGGCAACATCCGAGTCGTTAACCTCTGACTTGGAAAAGGTGATGTGATAATTACTTGGCAATTGATTGTTGGCCCATTGAAAGGCTTTCTTTGGTATTTTGGTGTAGTCATAAGCTTGAACTTTATCAAAGTGATGAATGAGTGACTTCACACCTTTCCCGTTAACTGTTAGCGCCACGGTATGAAACGGGTAGTCACTTGTCGTATTAGGACGCCATGCGGGCACCATTCCAAGCTTATTAGCCTTGCGTTCCAAAGCCTCAATTTCAAATGCTAGCAATGCGATATAGGTTTTGCGCATAGTGAAAAATGCACGAGTCCGCTCACCACGAGCCTTAATCTTGGCATTCAAATAAATAGGGTTTCCTGCAGTATGCAAACAAGCCGCAATGCATCCAGCGCTTGCACTAGGACAAACATTCCAGCCGCTTTCTTTTGAAGGTGCAAGGTTATGAGGCGCAGTTAATACGTTCAGTTTCTGCCCTTTCACAACTTTCGGATTGGTTGCCACGCCACCTAGTGCGCTTGTGAAGGTGAAGCCCGCCTTGCGCAGATCTCGGATGCATTGTGCGCGTGATGTATAGCCATTGAAAATTGCCATGATTAGGACTCCTTGTTTGTAATGTTGAGCTGTACAGGCGCAAGTGATACGCCGCGATCTTTCTCGATTTTGTGCATGTCGGACAAAAGAGTCCAATGCATCCTGTATTCCTTAAGCGGTGTAGTGTTAAGCAACGCCAAAGCCTTTTGCAGATTGTCCATATTACAATCCTTTCCAAATATGTGTCACGGCCGAGATGTCGGAGGTAGTAATGATCACGTCAAAAAATGGATATTCTTTAAGATCCTCACGTTTTGCGAAGACGTGCTCAATATCCCAGCCGGAAATAGCGCCAGCGGGTTCTATTGCGCCATAGTATTCGACGGGTGTTTTATTGAAGGTGTAAATCTCAAAGGGGCGAAACCCCTCGTTCCACAGGTCATCGATTTCATTACGTGAAAGGTTAAGCATGGTCTAAACTCCCAATTGATACGCAACAACATATTGCGCATGAAAATAGAGATTCTAATAACATAAAAAACAGGCCACATTGATCACAAATAGGCGCTCGGCAGATCCGCAAGATCCACTCCCCCGTTCCCTATATGGGCGGCGGCATAGGAACAACATAGCGACGATTCGGGATCATGGCAACACCTAATTTGAGCTTGCCCATGTTACCTGTAAAACGATCTGGCATATAGTATAAGGAATCGGGCGCACGCGCATAGCATATCCAACAATGAGTCGTCAATAGGGCCTGGAAGCCCCAAAATAGCGCCATACAAGCCCGACTCTGATCTGCTAGGCACCTAATCACCAAAAACCAGGTTCCGCATTTGTTCTCTACTTGTTCTTTCTTGTTCTTTTGTCGCTTTATGGGTTTACATCACCTAGCGAATCGTTGTATTCTATACCTAATCCGGGTTCCTAATCCTGCAAGAGAGTAAGCGGGAGAATCCGTTATATTAGTTTAACGATTAAACTATCCCGCTGGGTGCATAGCAGTCATGTAGTATTTGCAATTGACTGAGTCCTTGGCTTGTGTCGTAGAAAAGGGTTGGCGAATCGGTATGGGTGACCATTTAAGCATGAACCATTTAAGTATGAACCATTTAAGTATGAACCATTTAAGTATGAACCATTTAAGCATGAACCATTTAAGTATGAACCATTTAAGTATGAACCTTTTAAGTATAAAATATCGAAGCATGAACCATTTAAGTATAAAATATCGAAGCATGAAGGGTAACCCCCCACGAGGGAAATGAGCACCCCCACGAGGGAATTGTTCAGGGGGTACCGAGGGAATTGTTCAGGGGTGCCATATACCCCACGATGGAATTGTTCAGGGGTGCCATATACCCCACGATGGAATTGTTCAGGGGTTGACATCCTGGTTAGATGCTTTATATAGATAGTAGAACAGACACACAAGGTAGGATAGCAACATGATTAACAAGCCACAGTCTACACACCTAGTTGATGCCACTGTAGATGTAACGATGCGAGGTGGTGAAGAGACTACAGTAGAGCTGTATAACATCCGTTGTGTATGGATCTGGGATGAGATGTCCCGTGAGGCTGCAGAACTATGGTCAGTGATCGACTATGTAGCGAATACATTTGACTTCGAGACCTTCTCTGTAGTAAGCTACACCAGCACTAAAGCAATTGAAGTATAATAACACAATAACCCCAACACTAGTAGGAGATACCACATGATTTATGCAGTACACAGAGAAGATGTAATGATTGCAGCCTTTTTGATGAAATGTGACGCAGACAGTTTTTTGGAGCACTTCTTTTTTAGAGAGGGTTACAAGGTCACAGAGACCACTTGGGAAGCCTGGACTGCATGGCAAACAATCAGGGATCTGGCGGTAAAATAGTCTAGGACCTCATAAGAAACCACTTGACAACCTCTTTTTTATACCTTATATGTAGTACCAGAAGTTAAGTACAACCAACCAACCATCAGGAGATACAAAATGACACTATCAGACACAATGACACAGGTAGAGACCCTTACAACAGAGCAAGTTAAGTGCATGGTTAAGGGTAAGGGTACACGGATCGCTACAGTGACCTTCATTAAGGCAGATGGTAC
>Ga0208148_1000786_pt1 | contig 11966 bp, 10 predicted proteins | sample DEB08_DNA_16_FD_184525 | JGI IMG/M metagenome (GOLD analysis project Ga0208148, IMG submission 184525) | Aqueous microbial communities from the Delaware River and Bay under freshwater to marine salinity gradient to study organic matter... | ecosystem: Environmental > Aquatic > Marine > Coastal ...
CCTCTAATGTAACAGCATTTTCCATTACATCAATTATTTTTTTAGCATGTGCTTCATCTTGAACAGATATATCTAGCTCATCATGTATCTGTATGTGAGGTATAATACCTTCTTTGTATAATTCTAACATAGCTTTTTTAGTCATGTCAGCAGCAGATCCTTGTATCAATTTGTTTAATGCTTTGTATGTGTAAGCTCTCTTGATCCCCGGTCCATGTTCCCTTAACGCATCTTCGTGTGTCATGGCCTTATGCATACCGAAACTATTAGGTTCCCATAAATGAAACCTACATAATCTACCTAGTAAAGTTCTTATCTGACCTCTATCCTGAGCTCTATTAGATGCTTTATCCATCAATTGTTTTACAAATGGTACACGTGAATGATACGTGTTAAATAAATCTGCAGCTTTTTCTTTAGTAACCCCTAGTTCTGCTTGAAGTTTACCTTTACCCATACCATAAAAAAGACCCAAATTGATCGTTTTGGCCTGTGATCTAGGTATGTCGGCCATATCTGCTACAGTCTGGTGAAAGTCTGCGCTAGCATCGTTTGTATAGGCGTCTACAACGTCATATACGGACGGTAATTTGTATAAAGAGGCATAATGCACTACCAACCTAGGCTCTTGCTGAGAATAGTCAAAACAACCCCATGTATGGCCTTCCTCGGGTATAAATAACGACCTTATCTTAGGTCCAAGATCCTTGTTTCTTGCAGGAATCTGCTGAAGGTTTGGGTTTTGATAAGAGAACCTACCAGTCACCGTACCCCCTCCAGCATTCCTTAACTGATTTATCTCGGCATGTATTCTACCTTTATGCTCGTAGCTTATAATAGAATCTAGAAAAGTTGTGTGTGCTTTGTTAATCTCTCTTGCTTGTGCAATCATGTTAACAACAGGGTGCTCGTGTTCCTGTAAAAAGTTTTTTGTAAATGATGGTGCACCTGTTTTATCTGTTGTTGGATATTCTAGTTTCAACATATCAAATACATTTGCAACAGATCTTGCTGCCCATATTTGTGTATCAACATTTGTTTCTCTTTTTATTTTGTGTAATAATTCTTGTTCAGCTTTCTTAAATTGTTTTTTCATTGTATGAGCTCGTTCTACATCTACACGAACACCTTTAAATCTCATATCAACAAGACATGGAAATAGATCTGTCTCCAAATCAAATATATCTTCTAGGTCCTGGTTAATAATTTCTTTTTTCATCTCTTGCCAAAGTCCTAATGTAACTTCAGCATCACGTTCAGCATATGCACCGACATGCATTGAAGGTAGTTTGTACATTTCTGATTTAGGATTGATTCCCCATTCTGCTGCAGCTTCTGCAAGTGCAGCTTCGTTCTTACCATAACCAAGATAGTGCCACGATAAACTATTTAAATCATATCTAAATCTATTTTCATCAGTCACAGCTGCCGCTATCATTGTGCAGGCTATGTTACCATTTATTTTAAAACCTAATGCTCTTAACCAACAGACATCGTAAATTGCATTGTGAAAAACTTTTGTTGATGGTGCTTCAAGTACATCTTTTAACCAAGACATAACTTTAGCTCTATCCATATTACCACCACCTTCATGTGCAATTGGAAAGTATCCTTTGTAATGATTAGTTGCAACTGCAATACCTATAACGTCACCATTACCTATGACAGAACCAGATCCTTTTTTAAGTAAGTCAGGATCTTTTGTCTCTAAGTCAATTGCTATTTCATCTACATGACGTAAGTCAGGAAATTCTGTAGGCTTTAACCATTCGGTAGGTGCTTCAAATTTAGGTATTTTCATTTGCTCTCCGGTTCAAAGATATATTTATCTTCTATTAGTTTATTTAATTTTTGTTTATTTGAAAAAGCATACAATGCAGCATGATGATCTTTTGGAAAGATCTCCCAACTAATTAGTCTAGGATATATTTCTAGTTCAAATCTATATTTTTTATCCACTACAATATTTTTAACTATCTTATTTTTTCTTGCCATCTTTTATCTTTTTGATTTCTAAGTCACAATAATGTTTGATCTTCTCTAAATCTTCTATACCATTCTTGTTTAAATATCTACAAACATATTTCACAACACATCCTTGAAAGAATGAGAGATTATTTTTTGAAATAAATTCATAGGGCTGAATGTGAAACGATTTATAATGAGATCCTCCTACCTGCCTATCTTGTGGAAACACACTATCCAATAAGTCCTTCGACGTCATAACCTTGATCCTCCTTTTTTGCTGACATAACATAAAGATTTTGTTTTGTACGTGTCACTCCTACATACCAAACTCTATGTTCTTCATCTTGTTTATCTAAACTCTTTTCTACAGAGTCTCGAATTGTTTTAGTATTATCTAACATTAACAATACATTGTCAGCTTCACCGCCTTTTGCTGAGTGTATTGTAGATAATTTTATTCTTGGTGGTTTACCTAATTCTTCACCATTACTTAACATTTCTCTTATGTATAAACATTCCTCGTAGTCTGATTGAAATACATCGTACCATGGTACATCTTTACTAAATCCAAACTCTGTCAGATCATACATTCTTTCTTCTGTAAGTTCTGTATCTGTACCAGTGTATTCAAATATATCTTTTACTTCTGCTAAAGATAATTGATCTCCTTTGGTCCAACGAGTATAATTTAGAACGGTTCTAAGTAATGTTACTTTGTAACTTTTACGATCTTTGAATTCAAAATAAATACCACGTTCTTTTAGATAAGGTTTAAATCTATTTAACTTATCATTGTATCTTGCCAGCACTAGCCATGTTCCCTGATCCAATGGTGCATCTTCTTGATCAAAAATATAATTAACAGTACCCATATCTTCTCGTGCCTTCCAACTTTTTTGTATTCTTCTTTCGTCAGGTATTTGTTTTAAAATGTTATCAGCTAAACTTTGTACAGATTGTGGAACCCTGTAAGATTGTGGCAAAATTATGTCTTTCTTTGATTTTTCCTGCTGAAATTTTTTTACATCTGCGCCTGCCCAACCATAAATTGCTTGATCATCATCACCTGCTAGTATAACATATTTACTATTTTCCTTGATAATATTGAACATTTTCCACTGTATCGGTGATAAATCTTGTGCTTCATCAACAAATGCTACGTCGTATTTTGGACACAATCCTGACACAATAAATTTTTCAATCATGTCTGTAAAATCAACCAAACCATAAGATTGCTTATAATTTTGAACTTCATCTGATATTATTTTTAATAATCTTTTATCCATGTCCTGTGAATACATGTCTGTATTGTACTCATCTTCTATAGAAATGTTTTTTATCCTAGCTGCGTTAATTAAATTAAAATATTCACTGTCAGAATTTATAAAACCTGTATTCTCTTCACCACCTTTATAGACTGTAACCTCAATACCTAACTGTCTACCGATATCCTCATAATGTTCGTCCTGCATAACTTGTGTTTTTTTCATACCTAGCTGATTAAAAGCTAGTGAGTGAAGTGTCTTAAAATGTTTTAAATCTTTTTTCTCAAATGCTGTATGGTAATCTAACATTCTATTCACTGCTTCGTTTGCAGCTTTAGTTGTAAATGCAAAGTAACCTATCTTATCAATAGGTGTACCTAGTTTTAAAAATGTTTTTACATACTTTAATAATTTAGTTGTCTTCCCTGTTCCCGGAGGCCCGAATAATTTTCTACTAATCATATTATGTCCGTCTTATGTTTTGTAGTTTTGTGATGTATAGGTACTTCTTCAAACGTTTTTCTATTTATTTGTATGACATTTTTTGTTGATGAATTATATTTACTTTTTTCTTTTGATGGATATCTTTTTTGATCTAAAAATTCTATTTCACAATCTTGATATGTAACTTGCATCATACGACCTGTCTTGTCTTCACTGTACTTCCAATTCTTTGCTTTTAGTTTGTCATAAAATTTATCAAACTTAAAGAAAGCATACTCACCTTCAATTAATACTGAACCAGTTTTAAATGCAGCATCACTTGTAGCTTTCGGTCCATTTATTTTTGCATGTAATACATCATGTAATTTTTCTTTTGGTGATGTACCTACAGGTGGCTGTACTGTTTTCTGTGTCGCGTATAGTGCATCCATAACAAATTGTTCTTCTTCACCTTTAATCAAAGGCGGAAAGAATCCTGCAGCTTTTGATATTGCATTTCTTCTTTTACGTTGATCATTTAAATGTTCAACAGTTCTACAGTGTACTGTAGCTGTACTAATACCGTCTGGTTTTGTTACATCAAATTCATATTCTGGTTCTGGATCTAAATCTATTTTCTTTAGATTAGTCAAGACAGGATAAGAACCTTTTGTCCCACGTAATACTCCAAACTTTTTCTTTACACATATACCTTTCTTACAATGTTCACTTAGTGGACTCTCAGTACAGGTATAACCTTTACTACTTCTATTCCAAGATTTTACTTTTGCATTTAAAAGTTTATCATCCCATGCATTAGCATGTTGACCTGAAAAATATTTTACTGGTGCATTTTTTACTTTTTGTTGCCAGTTGTCTGGATACTTCATCTTAACCATAACATGATAGTTGTACATAAATCTATCTTTACCATCAAAATTTTCTTGATTTGCTATTTTAGATATTGCGGCTAGACAAGGTGGACCTTCTATAAACTCTTCGTCAACACCTTCCATACTTTTGTTTTCGATTCCTTCTGTAATTTCTTTCAGTCTTTCTTTGGTAACCAGGTTTGCACTGACTACTTTTATGAATTGATCTAAGGTAAATTTTGTACCGTCAACGTTTAAAGCTTTACGCTCCTCGCCGAAATAAGGTAGATTTATAAATTGTCCTGGTCTTAATTGACCTGTCTCACTGTCTTTTGTTAACTGTGTCTGCTTTGGAAAAATTTCACAGTCTGGTTTCAACCCAAACAAAGACAACAGGTTAGATAAAAATGATTTGATTAATGATGCATCTGTAAATTTATCCATAAATAAAAATAAATGCAGACCACCACTCTTAGATTCTACGGGTAATAAAGGTAATTCAAATTGTTGTATAACATCTATATAATCTTTCTTGTTAAAGCTTGAGTAGTCTTTTGGATCTATATCTATTACTCCAAATTTAACTTCTGAGTCTTCTGTACATGGTTGTATACCAATAGATAACTTGCCTTCTAAGTGTTGTTGATAAATATCTGTTGTAAGTTCTTCAAAGTTCCATCTGTATACAGGTTTCTTTTTACCTGTTTCAGAATCTACTTTGGAATCCTGGTGATTGAAATCTGCTACACCATAAGCATTCCTATACCCATTAAAAAATTCTATGTATCTTTCCATAATAACTGTTTCTGTGGGCCCTCAACTCTCGCTTTAGGCCCACACTGTGCACATATCCCCTAAGGAATTATATAATGCTTTTTTGGTCCTTTGGTTTCTCTTCGCCATGTTTAGCTTTCACAGCACCTTTTGAGATGCTATCGCTAAAACCTTTAGCTTGATCGTAAAGACCTTTGTCAGTTACTGGGCCGACTTTACTAACTTCCCAACCAAACCAAGTGCCTTTATCATTTGACATTTGAGTAGTCTTTAGTTTGTAAATGTGGCTGAAAGATGCCGGTGTAAACATTCCGTTCGCACCCTTCATCTTAATTCCAGACATCATTGAGTTCCATTTTCTACTAATTTTTAATTGAGTAGATTTCATAGAGATCAATGCTGTTGATGGACTATCCCCCGCTACTATAACAAAGTGCGATGCAGTCTTTTCAATATAATTACCATTTGGTAATCTATCTTTGTAGTTTGCATCTGGTTTTGTTTTGGACATGATATCAGAAGATGAATCATAAATTGCAACTGGTGCACCTAGACCTTCTCCTCTATCTTTCCATTCAATGTACTCCAACTTATAGAAGCATGGAATTACATCGATACCTTTGACTCCGTCATAGAGTTCTCCAGAAACAGAATTGAATATCATTCCTGGTTCTGCACCCTCAACATACTTACCGTCACGTTTGTTAACTTCCGGTGAAAGTTGTCCTAGGATTTTTAAAAAAGGTAAGGCTAGATCTTCTTGACCTATTGCACCTAAACCTTTTGCTGCATCGTCTTCAAACATATTTGCTGGAAGTGGTGCAGACTTTTTCTCTGTTACTTGGTTCATGTTTATTTACTCCTTGTTACTTTAGTTCTGTTTCCTGCGAACACGTTAAATAGATCAGAGGGCATTTCTTGTCCAGACTCAAGACGCTCTCTGACCAATGCTTTCAGAGTCATTGGTTCAACCTTAAGTTTCTGGACAGGTTCAAACCCTTGACCCTTTGCAAGGACCGCATATTGCGATGCCTTGTTATCTTCGTTACGACCAAAGGAAACTGTAATCTCATTTTTAATAAGATCACCTAGGCCGTTTTCTCGAAGCCATGTATAGGCTGCTTCTTTATTAGCTACTGTAATAGAAGCGCCATAAACTGGTTTTACTTCAACTGAAGAACCATCTGCTAGTTTCAATGTAGAGATATTCATCTCTTGCATCATGGTAGGTATCACCTCACCAGAAACTAATTCGATATGTCGTTTCAGTTCTTTTAATTCTTTTTCTTTTGTTTCAAGATCATCTTCTAATTCTTTTAGTTTAATGACTTGATCTGATAATGATTTTGCATCATTAACTGAATTCAGATCTTCTCTTTGATCTGCTTCAAAGTTTATATTACTCATCTATTTTTCCTTTCTCGTATAAATTAATTTTAATAGGATAGTATTGTCTTTCTTGTCTGTCCCATTTGAGTAAGTTGTATTTACCGTTTGTAATATCAGATACAATAGAACATGCAACACCAATGATAGCAGGATCACCAGTTAACAATAAATAATCTTCAGCTTTAAAATCTTTTAAAAGTTTTCTAAGTTTGAAAATTAATGGTCCTGGTGAAAAAATAATTTGAGATAATTCTGGTAATAAAGTTTTGAGTTCACCATATTTTGATGCACCCATAATATTTATTTTAGGAATACCTGCGGCTGTGCCTGGTACTTCTTGAACTACATAAACTATTCTTTCTGACATTGACAAAAGATATAACATCGATTATATAGAAGTCAATACAGAAAGAAGAAAAATATTATGAATTATAAATTTAAAACAAAGCCCTACGAGCATCAGCTTAAAGCTTTAGAAATGTCTTGGGATAAACCCTACTTTGCATATTTTATGGAGATGGGTACAGGTAAATCTAAAGTGTTAATAGATAATATATCTATGCTTTATGATAACGGTAAAATTAATGGTGTCTTAATTGTTGCACCAAAAGGTGTAGTAAAAAACTGGCACGAAGGTGAAATACCTACACACTTAGTAAAACATATTGAACATAAAAATATTTTATGGCAGTCACTAATTAATGTAACACAACAAAGAAAGTTAGATACATTATTTGAAACAGGTGAGGACCTACATATATTAGTTATGAATGTAGAATCTTTATCTACTAAAAAAGGTGTGGCGTTTGCAGAAAAGTTTTTAAACTCACACAGAGCATTGATGGCTATTGATGAGTCTACTACAATAAAAAACCCAGAGGCTAAACGTACAAAAAATATTGTAACCCTTGGTAAGCTTGCAACATATAGAAGAATACTTACAGGTTCACCAGTAACTAAATCACCATTAGATTTATACAAACAATGTGAGTTTTTAGAAGATGAACTACTGGGTTTTAATTCTTATTACGCATTTAGAACTAGATATGCTGTTATGAGAACAGCAAATTTTAGTGGTCGATCTGTACAAATAGTAGTAGGCTATAGAAATCTAGATGAACTAGCTGACAAACTAAAAGAATTTTCTTACCGTGTTCTAAAAGATGAATGTTTAGATCTACCTAAGAAAACATTTATGAAACGAGAAGTATTGCTTACACCAGAACAAACTAAAGCATACTTACAAATGCAAAAACTAGCTCATGCACAACTAGATGGTAAGATGATGTCTACGGCTACTGTGTTGACTCAGTTAATGAGACTACAACAGATAACTTGTGGCCACTTTACAGCTGATGATGGTACAATAAAAGAAATGCCAAACAATAGAATTGGTGAGTTGTTAAATCTACTAAACGAAGTAGAAGGTAAAGTTGTTATCTGGGCCCAGTTTCAAAGAGATGTACACAATATTATTGAAGTATTATCTAAAGAATATGGTGATGATTCTTTTGTAGACTACTATGGTCTTACACCACAAGAAGAAAGACAAAGTAATATACAAAAATTCCAGGACCCTGAGTCCTCAGTCCGGTTCTTTGTAGGAACAACACAAACTGGTGGTTATGGTATTACACTTACGGCTGCTAGCACTATGATATATTATTCAAATGGTTATGACCTGGAAAAAAGACAGCAGTCAGAGGCTAGAATAGATCGTATCGGTCAAGAAAAACCTATGACTTACATTGACATTATCTGTGAGAATACTGTAGATACACGTATTGTAAAAGCCCTACGTAAGAAAGTAGATATAGCTACCCAAATAATGGGAGAGGAGTTAAAAGAATGGATTTAAGACCAGGAGTTGTTATTAGATTTGGGTTATGGATTAGTCTTACTATGTGTATGCTATGGATGTTAAACTAAATCTTTAGCTTTTCCAATCACAGGCTTGTATTTTGTTTTACCTTCTGATTTAAATGCGTGTAAAAACTGTTTTCTTGGTTGATCAAGTGTATAGCTACAATGAATCCATCCGCTGTTAGGTTCACCCGGAGTGTAGAACTCGAGGATGAGCTGGTCATACGGAAGGTTTTTGTGAATCCAATCAGCTAACTCAGCATTGTCAACTCCAACACATTCGAAGTCAGCCGCCTCAGCTTTTGCATGTTGGCTATTAATCGAGCTACCTATCTTTAGGCACAGCTGTTCGCTACGGAACCCGCTCGTTACTTTTACTCTGCCGAAGTGATCACGTACTGGCTGTAAAATATTTTCACAAAGTGCTTTTAGTTTTTCTATTTGACCTGAGTTAGGATTGTTATTGATATCCAATCTGACAGCAGTGTCTGATTTAATTAATTCTTGAAGTGTGAAGTTACGAGATAAATTCATTTTTATTTCATTAAGTTCATAAGTAAAGCTAGAACAAGTGATCCCATTCCTGCAATAATCATGTATTCAATTCTTCTAATTCGTTCTTTCATTTCTTTAATTTGTTCGAACGTTTGTTTCTGCATGATTCTACAAAGTTTCTCATGCTCATCTATTTTTTGTAATGCAGATCTCTTAGTCATAATTATCCTGTTGGAAACAATATTCGCAGTTTTTGTTCTGTTGTCAAGTTAGAAAAAGATCCCGCTGCACCAGGATTATTAACTATATTTGCATCTATACTAGGTAAGTTTAATGTTGTCGGTGTTGCAGGTGTGTCTTGCATAATAGGTACCAATGGATTTTCAAACACTGGAAAATCTATTTCACTTAAAGAAATGTTTCTCATTTGTCCTGCTAAGTTTGCTATTACATCAGAAGCTCTATCTAAAGGATTTATTTCTCCAATAGCTGCAGCGTTTTCTGAAAAAGCTCTTCTTACTTCTGGCGATATTATAATTGGTCTAAAGATATTATTGTCTATTGTGTTTACTTCAATGTTAGATAATCTATTTGTAGAAGCCCTAAAAGCATCTTCACTTATATTCAAAACTCTTGCAGCATCAATATCACCTTTAAATTGTTTTCTTACATCGAACAAGGATCTATTTGCATTTATGTATGCATCGACAATATCTCTTGGCTCAATTGGTCCACCACGTAAAGCTTCTCTAGTAAATAACTGCCTAGATTGTCTAACACCTCTTTGGTAATTTGCTATTTTAAAGTCAAGTCCTCTTGCTGGATTTACTTTTACTTCTCTAAAACCAAACAAACCTTGAAACTCATCACCAAATTCAAATGCTTGACCATATTCATCAAACTTACCTTTAGTCAAAACATCTACAGACTCAATAGATCTATCTAACCTTTTTAATTGTTCAAAAGAAAAAGGCATCTGAGCTTTAACTAAGTGTTGCATAATTTTTGTTGCTTTATCTCCAGGTAAATCTTGTGGATTATAAACTTGAAAACCCTCTCTTGTTCTACCACCCCTAGCTATTAAGTCTGTTACTGCTTCCGTCCAAATAGATTCGGATATAAATGGTTGTGCAAACTCTTTCATAGATATAAACGTACCTGCTAAAAAATCATCCATGATACCATCTTCATCTGTTCTACCATCAGCAACTGCGTTTATAACAGTTTGAACAGGTCTAATTAATGTATCGTACGCATTAGCATGACTAAAATCTATGTATTTAAAATTACCATCCTTATCTTTTATTGGCAGTATTGTTGAGTTTTTTGACCAGTCAGCAACATATCTTCTGATAGCTTCTCTTTCTTCATCTGTCACATCGTAGATAGCTTGAAAAGCTTTTTGAGTTGCGTAAGGTACAGCTGCAACTGTAGTACCAAAACCAAATAATCTAGTATAACCAATAGTTTCAAAAGGTTTTACCACTGTGCCATCAGCTAGTGTTACTGTTTCATTTATTTCCCTAAGTGCTCTTCTTACAATGTTTGTACCTGTTCTAGCTATCTCTGCAGGAAATGATACAAAGTTACCGATAGGTAGTTTTCTTAATGATTGTACAAAATCAGACACATAGTCATAATTCGGTATATTATTTCTTACAATATCAGCTGCCTCTTGTTTAAAAAAATTTTCATCTACTAACGTGTCAACACCATTTCTTTTTATGGTCATGCCTCTTGTAATACCTTTGTCAGCAAATTGTTTTTCTATTCTTGTTTTTTCTGTAGCCCATGATGCTATTTTCCAAAAATCATCTTCCGCTGTGTATAGGTCCTGTGATACAGACTTTAATTTTGACAATGGTTTGAGTAACATTCTTAGACCCTTATCTGATGTCATAGTCTCACCAAAGTTTACATCTTCTAATAGTCTTGTTAGATCTCCTAGTCTTACGTTTGAGTTTACAACACCTAGTTTTAATAACTCTTCATATAAATCATTTTGCTGTCTTGTACCTTTTAATGGTGTTTGTAATGCTTGATAAGCAGTTTTGATTGCTTGAGGGTCAGGTATAATACCGTTAGCTGTTGCAAATGCACCAGCACTTACAAAGTTTCTAACGTGTGTGACTGGTGATAAAATAGTTTTTGCTATTTGTGATAAACCTTTAGGATATAGTACTAAACTTTGGTATAGCTGACCCAACACACCTGCTTTGTCAAATGTAAGTGATGTGCCTTCCAATGCTTTTGCAATACCTGGCGTAGTATATAATTCATTTAATGGATTTACTGTGCCTCCTTTAGCTGCAACATCTAGTTGTCTAGCTTGATCAATTCTTATTTGCTGATAGTTATCGCCAAACAATAGTCTTGCTTCGTCCGCCGTTTCTGCAAACATAGGTTTACCACCAGCAGCCTTTAACTCATTTGATTTTTTAATTAAGTCCTGAAAAAATAAATTTCTTCTCGTGATCATAGATAGTTTAGCTGTACCACCTATAATTGTCTGCATAGGATTTGCTTGCTTACCTAAAAGTTTTTCAAACACCTCCTTGTCTCCTTGTTTAATAGCCCCTGCAGAAACTAATGCAGATCCTCTAGCTGTTACTACTTCATCTAATGTAGTTCTATTTACAAAAAATCCCGGTACTTCAAAAATAGCATCAGATGGTCTATCCATTCTCATACCCTTTGGTAGTCTTGCAGTTTTTAATACTCTTGATACAGCTTGTTCTGCTTGAAGATCAGTTAATTCTTCTCCTGCTTCTTTTGCACTAGCTTTAAATATTTCTTTAGCTTCATCAATTGCTTCTCTTGTAGGTTGATATCTTACCCATGGAAATATACTTTGATTTTGAAATATGTCGTATGTAGACCCAAGATAGTTTTTAAATTTGTTTCCAAACAAAGTTTT
>Ga0208148_1000790_pt1 | contig 11919 bp, 10 predicted proteins | sample DEB08_DNA_16_FD_184525 | JGI IMG/M metagenome (GOLD analysis project Ga0208148, IMG submission 184525) | Aqueous microbial communities from the Delaware River and Bay under freshwater to marine salinity gradient to study organic matter... | ecosystem: Environmental > Aquatic > Marine > Coastal ...
ACCCAGCGATTACAGTACCGGTGAGACTTCTACCACCCAAAAAATAACCGTCTGAAGAACCCAAATTAGTTTTCCGTAAACTATACCAGGTAAAGAAGGCCACACCCCCCGTAAAGGCAATGAAGGAAACTAGAATAATTATTAAGTCTGTGTTCATTGTATGGGTTTAGAGGTAATGTTTTTGATTTTTCTTGTTCTCTTGATATGTTTTAAAAGACTCGTTTACAGCCTCTTTTTCAGATATCTCGGCTACGGCAACTTCCCACCAAGCAAAGCCTGGAATACCTTTTTTTCGATCTACTTCTATATAAATTAAGGTGGTATGGTCAATGGTCTTGGCCTTTTCAAGCGCGGCTTTTAATTCTGTTACGTTGGTGGTCTTAATAACATAAGCACCCATGCTTGCTGCATTTGCCGCATAGTCTATAGGTAATAGTCCACCATCTAACTGGTTGGTTTCCTCACTGCGATAGCGGTAATACGTGCCGAAGCCTTCGCTTCCCAGTGAGGCAGAAAGTCCACCTATACTGGCATAGCCATCATTGTTTAATAATACAATAGTCAATTTCTGTTTTTCCTGAACGGAAGTAACGATTTCCTGGGCCATCATTAAATAACTTCCATCGCCCACTAATACATAGACCTCACTTTCAGGGCGGGCCATTTTTGCTCCAAGTCCCCCAGCTATTTCATAACCCATACAAGAATAGCCGTATTCCAAATGAAAACCCTTTGGATTACGGGTGCGCCATAATTTATGCAAGTCTCCAGGAAGGCTTCCTGCCGCGCATATCATAATATCATCTGCATCTGAAAATGTATTTATCGCGCCTATTACCTCTCCTTGAAAGGCCGGAATTATATTTTTTTCAGCATACATCTCGGAGACATAATCATCCCAAGAGGTATTAAATTGCTCTACCTTTTTTCTGTAATCATCGGTTACTTTGAAGTCGCCTAGTTTTGTATTTATTATCTCAAGAATAGCTTTTGCATCGCCTACCAAGGGCAAAGCTCCATGTTTGAAAGAATCAAATTCTGTAATATTGATATTGATGAATTTTACATTTGGGTGTTGGAAGGCCGATTTGCTAATGGTGGTAAAATCGCTGTATCTGGTGCCAATGCCGATTACTAGATCTGTTTCCTTTGCCATTTCTATAGCCCCTGGCGTTCCCGTTACCCCGGCTGCACCCAAGTTTTTTGGGTTATCATATTTAAGAGATCCCTTGCCGGCAAAGGTTTCTGTAACTGGAATTCCTGTTCGGTTCACAAATTCTTTGAGAACTTCGGTGGCCCCACTGTAAATGGTTCCCCCACCCGAAACGATAAGCGGTTTTTTACTGTTCCTGATTTGATTTATCGCCTTTTCCAATAATGAGGCATCTGGCATGGTTCGCCCAACGTACCAGACCTTTTTTTGAAATAAGGCCGAGGGAAAATCAAAGGCTTCGGCCTGCACGTCTTGGGGAATGCAAAGGGTTACTGCACCGGTTTCGGCCTGTGATGTTAGTACGCGCATAACCTCAGGTAACGCAGTGATTAATTGTTCTGGTCTGTTAATACGGTCCCAGTATTTTGATACGGGTTTAAAACAGTCGTTGACCGAAATATCTTGGGTCATATTAGATTCCAATTGCTGCAATACTGGTGCAACATGTCTAGTGGCAAAAATATCGCCAGGAATTAAGAGTACCGGAATTCTATTAATGGTTGCTGCAGCTGCCCCAGTTATCATATTTGTAGCTCCAGGACCAATAGAGGAGGTGCATACAAACGTCTGTAGCCTGTTCTTTACCTTGGCATAGGCCGCAGCGGAGTGCACCATAGCCTGTTCATTTCGCGCTACATAAAAGGGGAAGTCTGGATTCTGATGTAATGCCTGCCCAATACCTGCCACGTTTCCGTGTCCCAAAATTCCAAAACAGCCCGCAAAAAATTTGTGCTGTGCCCCATCACGCTCCACGTACTGGTTTTTGAGATATGCTATGGTGGCTTGCGCCACAGTAAGTCTTTTAGTATTCATAATTAAAATCAGAAATTAAAATCCACCATTTTTTTCTATAAAGTTCATAGACTCTTGTAGAGTTGGCATAAAGTTGGCACATCCTTTTTGGGTCACTACGTGGGCTCCGCTGGCATTGCCCATTCTACAAGATTTGTAAAGGTCCCAGCCTTGTAAAATACCATATAGAAAACCACTGGCAAAGGCATCACCGGCACCAAGAACATTGAGAACATCGACCGGAAAGCCGGGAACATCTTCAATCGTACCCTCTTTTTTGTATATACTAGCCCCTTCTCTTCCTCTCTTAACAATAAGCACCTCTATACCTGTGGAAAGTAAGCGTTTTATAGATGCGTTAATATTTCCAGAAATTTTGGGAGCCGATATCTGCTGGTGCTTAATAGTTACTTGTGATGTATTTTCCAACGTAGCGGCCAAGATTTCCTCTTCTGTGCCAATTGCAATTTTAACAAGGGGCAGTACTGCCCTCATTGTGATGCCAAAGGCACGATAGTCATGCCACTGATCTGCTCTGAAATCTAAATCCAAGACCACGTCAACATTGTTTTTCGAAGCTATTTCAGCAGCATGAAAGGTTGCACTTCGAGAAGGTTCCATATTCATGGCTGTACCATTGATTAGCAAAATACGATAGTCTGGTATGCTGGCCAAATCCACTTCGTCAATAGTCACTTGGCTATCTGCGGCATTATCCCGGTAATAGACCAACGGAAATTTATCTGGCGGTTCTATACCAAGAACCACTGCACTGCTCCTAGCATACTTTTTTATTGGAATACAATGTGTGTTTACGCCTTCATTGTTCAAAAAGCTAACGATAAACTCCCCAACTTTATCCTCGCCAACTGCGGTCAGTAAAGTGGCATTGACCCCCAATCGGGCACAGCCAACAGCAATATTCAAAGGAGACCCTCCTACAAAGGCATCAAACCCCTTTATATCATTAAAAGCAGAACCAATGTTTTGGGAATAAAGATCGATTGATGATCTTCCGAAGGCAATGACATCATATTTTTTAGTTCCCATTGTTCCTTTTATTTACTGTTGATTCATTTTGGCTGATACAAGAGGTAACCTTTTGTCTTTTGAAGTCCATGAATCATATATCCATTCATGTTCAGGATCAGTTGTATTTGCCAAACATTGGTCCGTTCCAGCCAAAAAGTTGAGATAGTAGCAATGAAAACCATGTTCGGCAACTACGGGGTGGAATCCTTTTGGTATCATGACCACATTATTATGTCGAGGCCTTACAATTTCATCCAAAGAGCGGTCTTTTGTATATACCTGTTGAATAGCATAGGCCTCAGGTTTCTGAAATTTATAAAAATACGTTTCTTCTTGAATGGGCTCTAATACGGTGCCATCTTCCGCAAGAATACGTTCATCATGCTTGTGCGCAGGAAAGGAACTCCAATTCCCAGAGGGTGTATAGACCTCCCTGACCACAATACTGTTACAACCAAAGCCGGGGGGCACCAAATCATTAAATTGGCGCGTAGCATTATCTCCTCCAAAAATGACTACCGGAGTATCTTCAGGGGTAACGAATTTTGCAGGAAAATCTAGATCAGCCCTACACCAACCATAGGCAATATCTAGAACTTCACTGGTCGCCGACAGCGTAAATTTGGAGTATCTTGGCAGATACAATGTATGGGCTACTCCGCTAAACACATCGGTACGCCCGTTCAGAGTTTCCCAGTTTCCTTTATCGCTGGTCACTTTGAAATTACCGCTCATTAGCACAATAACCATCTCATTTTCTTGGGTTTCATGTTCCCAGGTATCATAACGCTTCATTATTCTAGCCTCAAAGCTCAAATATTTCCAATTCGCCGATTCGGGTGAAATACTATGGTAAATATTCGAGTCTGTTTTTGGTTTTATTAATAATGAGGATTCTTTTACCATTTCGTCTATTTTTTTATAAAATCACTTGCCTTCCCACTAGCCCCAAAGAGTTCGAATTTTTGTGTCATGAATTCTTCGTAAGCATCCATATATGTTTTTCCTGGAATTATCGGATCAAAAAGTTTTGGGAAATCCTTAAAAAACTCCCTATAAATTCTTGTCCATAAAAGCCGGGTATCCGTAGCAATATTGATCTTGCATACACCATATTCTATTGCCATACCAATATCTTTGGAAGAAACCCCTACGGCGCTTTCTAATAACATTCCTCCGCTTTTGTTTATTCTCCGTATTTCCTCAATATTTACCGCCGACCCGCCATGAAGAACAATTGGAAATCGTGGTAAACGATCTTGTATTTCTTTCAAAATGTCGAACTGTATCCCTTGTCCGCTCGAGAATTTATATGCGCCATGGCTAGTGCCTACCGCCACAGCCAAGCTATCGCAATTGGTTTCACTTACAAAGCGCTCCACCTCTGAAGGTCTTGTATATCTTGCAAGTTTTCTGTCTATAGCAATATCATCCTCTACACCACTAAGGACTCCTAATTCAGCCTCCACAAAAACATTCATTAAATGTGCCTGATCTACGACCTTCTTAGTTCTTACCACATTTGTATCAAAATCATCGTGTGAGGCATCGATCATTACAGAATTATATTTACCCGAAGCTATTGCATCAAAAGCGTGCTCTTCATTCCCATGATCTAAGTGAACCCCATAAACCGCTTTAGGATATATTATAGACGCTGCCTCTATCATGGCCAATAGCATTTCTGAATCTGCATAGTTCCTTGCCAAAGGAGTCATTTGAACAATAAACGGAGCATCTGCGAGTTGCCCCGCCCGAAATAGGCCAAGTACTTGTTCCATGGTAAAAACGTTCACAGCGGCAATAGCATACTTGCCATAGCATTTGTCAAATAAAACTTTAGGAGCTAAAAACATTTAAAAACCTGGTTCTATTATTATACAATAAATCTAGTAAAAATAAGTATAAAAATAATATTTAACTGCTATGGTTTTTATAAAGGTTTGCGTAAATACCTACATGCGGCTCTATCAACAGATGAAGAAACTTAACCATATTTCCTCACATGATTAAGTAATTGTATATTCCACCCTTAAAAGCCAACAAATGAATCAAACAGGAAGAGCCACTATTGTGAATTACAATGCCATTATATTAGTGATGTTAATATTTTTTCTAATTTCTTTTATCACTAATATTTTGAACTCCATTTTAGTAGATGTTCAAAATAGTTTTGACTTGAGTTTAACCCTTACTGGCTTACTGGCATTTTCTTTTTTTATAGCCTATGGGATTATGTCTATTCCTGCTGGATTTTTATCTGAGAAATACGGTATAAAAACATTATTAGGTATTTCTTTTGCTATTATGTCTTTTTCTTCTTTCCTATTTGCTTTTTCTCCTTCCTATATTACCTTTTCTATTACCTTGTTTGTTTTAGGTTGTTGTATGGCAGTGTTGCAAGTAATTATTAATCCATTGCTCAGGATAGCTGGGGGTAAAGAACACTTTGCTTTTAACTCTGTATTGGCTCAATTGGTTTTTGGAGCGGCCTCTTTTTTAAGTCCTTTTCTTTACAAGTACTTAGTAAACGACCAATTTGAAAACGCGCCCATATCTATATTTTTTCGTTCCTTAGTTCCTGAAGAACTACCATGGGTATCTTTATATATTACTTTTGGTGCTATATCCTTTGTGTTTTTATTTTATAATTACTTTTCTAAGTACCCCAAGCTTCAAAGGACAGAAGAGGAACGTTCTGGATCTAAAGCTTCTTACTTGAGTTTGTTAAAAAACAAATATACATTACTTTATTTTCTAGGTATTTTTTGCTATGTAGGAACAGAGCAAGGCGTGGGGAATTGGATTTCTAAGTTTCTTTTACACTATCACGATTTATCTCCTCAAAATGAAGGAGCCAATACAGTTTCCTATTTTTGGGCCATGCTCACAATAGGTTGTGTCCTAGGATTGTTGTTATTGAAAATAATGGACAGTAGGAAACTATTGATTTTCAGCACCTCTTTTACCATTTTATTTTTAAGTTTAGCCCTTTTGGGTTCTGCCCAAATAGCACTTATTTTTTTTCCATTAGTAGGATTTTCTATCTCTGTAATGTATTCTATTATTTTTTCATTGGGCCTTAATTCTGTAAGAGATCATCACGGATCTTTGTCTGGAATATTGTGTAGCGGTATTGCAGGAGGAGCCATAGTACCTCTTGTTATAGGGGCACTGGGAGAAACAATGGGGATTAGATATAGCATGTTTTTCTTATTAATTCCGTTGGGATTTATATGCTCTATAGGGTTTTGGGCAAAGCCTTTAGTTACTAATAAAACTATCTCATTTTAAATTTAACAAACTTCATTTGAAAAAGTTGTTTTTTGTAACCCTTGTTTTTTTTGCTCAAAACCATCTACATTTAAAGGTTTACAAGCTGGTGTAAAAGAGAACATTCCTTGAGCATCTACTTATCCTTGAAATTCCATTTACTAAATACGAGCTGTACGACATTAGTAAAGTGCGTTTGTTTGACCCCAGCATTAATGAGTTGATTTTCCTGGTTACAGAGGTGGCTAATTGGAAACCAGACCTAGAAAGTATTAAATGGATTGCTTCATACTATATTACATTAAACCATAGGCCTTTATGTGAGACGAACTTGATTCAAGGGGAAGACGTTTTGATTTCCGAATTAAACTTGGAGGAACTCTATGACGCACCCAAATCCATAAAAACATAAAGATGAGTTGGATGAGTGCATCTCGCTTATGTTGTAGCTTCAAGAGAAGCAAGGAGGTAATTTGCTTTTTGATAGGTATGGTTATAATAAACATATGTTGCCCAAGGTCTTTACAAGTACTATCAAACTACAGGAGATATAAATATTAAAAAAGCCCTTCATAAGCATCGTAAATAGGGTGATCTAGAGTGTTTCTATTTTTAAATGTCATATTCAAAAAACTATAAATTAATTTTTTATATTTAAGGAATTAACAGATAAATTATCTTGAAAATAAGAACCATGAAAGTATTTTATTTAATTATTTTAATAGTTTTCTTCTTTGAAGCTTCAGCACAAGAGTGGGCACCTATTTTTAATGGTCAAGATTTTAGTAATTGGGAACATGTGGGAGATGGGTCTTTTGAAATTGAAAATGGAATGTTGAAGAGTAAATCAGGTATGGGTCTCTTATTTTATACCCCTAAAAAGTTAGGAAATGTTCAAATTAAAATTCTATATAAAGGTGCTAATAAAAATAATTCAGGGGTGTTTATTCGTATTCCAGAGGTGCCTAGAGAGGCCTGGGTGCCTGTTAACACTGGTTATGAGGTGCAAATAGATGACCGAGAGGATTCATACCACAGCACAGGGGTACTATACTCTTTTACTAAAGCAAAAGCCAATCCAGGAAAGCCAAATGTTTGGAATGAGATGCTTATTACCCTGAATGGCAAGCAAACTACAGTGCATGTTAATGGGGTGCTAGTGACAGACTTCAAAGAAGGAGATGTCGTTCCAGAAAAAAAACTAGACTATGAGCCTAACCGTGGCCCAAGGCCAGAGTTTGGCTACATTGGACTTCAGAATCATGGTGATAATGATGTAATTTACTTTAAAGAGGTTAGTTTAAAAGCATTGTAAAATATGGAAAACAGCTTTGATGCTTTAGTGATTGGTTCAGGTATATCTGGAGGTTGGGCCGCCAAAGAGCTTTGTGACAAAGGGTTAAAAACGCTCGTATTGGAACGCGGTAGAGATGTAAAACATATTAAGGATTATCCTACAATGACTAAAAATCCTTGGGATTTTGATTACAGGGGCCGTATGCCAAGAGATTTTCATGAAGAAAACCCGTTAATAACAAAAGCAGCAGGCTTTGCAGAGGACACTGCACATTTTTTTATCAAAGACAAAGACCATCCCTATATTCAAAAAAGACCTTTTGATTGGATCAGAGGCTATCAGGTAGGCGGAAAGTCTTTAATATGGGGGAGGGCATGCCAACGATGGAGTGATTATGAGTTTAAAGCTCCCAAAAAATATAGTTATGGTATTGAATGGCCAATAGATTACAAAGATATAGCGCCATGGTATTCATATGTAGAAAAATTCATTGGGGTATGTGGAAATACAGATGGAATAGCAGCTATGCCCGATGGAGAATTTTTACCAGCATATGAGTTTAACTGTGTTGAGCAGCATATGAAAAAAACTCTCTTAGAGAATTTTCCAGGAAGATATATGGTTCAGGGTAGGTGGGCTCACCTTAGCGAACCTAAAGAAATTCACTTAAAACAAGGCAGAGGTAAATGCCAATGTAGAAATTTATGTATGCGTGGTTGCCCGTTTGGGGGTTATTTTAGTTCTAATACTTCCACATTGCCATGGGCTGAAAAAACAGGCAATCTTTCTGTAAGGCCCTTTTCTGTAGTTCATTCTATTCTGTACGACGAATCTACAGGTAAAGCATCTGGGGTAAAAATAATTGACTCCAATACTAAACAAGAAATTATTTACAAGGCTAGAATAATATTTGTAAACGCATCTGCACTTAACTCAAACCTCATATTACTAAATTCAAAATCTAAACGTTTTCCTAATGGATTGGGCAATGATCAAGACCTATTAGGTAGGTACATTAGTTTTCATAACTACAGGGGTAGCGCAGGTGGTGAAATTGAAGGCTTTAAAGACAAATATTTTTATGGAAAAAATCCAACGGAATCTATAATAGCTAATTATAGAAACTTAGAAGAGCTGGACACAGATTTTGTAGGAGGATACACCATTTTTACAGGAGCATATCGTAATAGAACTGAAAAAGTGCCAAATGATTCACCACAATTGGGTGTAAATTTTAAGCATGCATTAAGCAAGCCAGGAAGTTGGCGAATATATATGTATATGCAAGGAGAAACCATTCCAAAAGCTTCTAATAGAGTCTATTTAAGTCCGGATAAAAAAGATGATTGGGGCATTCCATTATTGGTGACAGATGTTGGTTATGATGATAATGACGAAAAAATGGTAAATGATTTTATTGTAGAAAGCCGTAAAATGCTTTTAAAAATGGGATGTAAGGATATTTATTCGTATGACAGTAATCAAGCACCAGGATTAGACATACATGAAATGGGGGGAGTGAGAATGGGCAAAGATCCTAAAACATCACTTTTAAATGAGTTTAATCAACTACACACTTGTAAAAATGTATTTGTCACAGATGGCGCTTGTATGACTAGTACAGGCAACCAAAGCCCTTCTATTTTATATATGGCACTTACAGCAAGAGCAGCAACTTATGCTGCTGAACAATTTAAAAAGGGTATTTTATAAGTATTTATTATTTTAAAGATGGAAAAGAAAGTAGGAGTTGGTTTAATTGGATCTCAGTTTATTTCTAGCATTCATGCCGATGCCTTAAGCAGGGTAGCTGATTGTGAAGTTTTAGCAGTGATGTCTCCAACAAAAGGTCATGCTAAGGATTTTGCGAAAAAATTTAATATCTCACATTATTTTACAAATTTAGAACTTATGTTAGCCATGCCAGAGATAGACATGGTGGTTATTGGAGCACCGAACTACCTTCATTGTGAAATAACCTTAAAGATTGCCAAAGCGGGCAAACATATAGTGGTTGAAAAACCGTTTTGTATGAATTTACAAGAAGCAGATCTAATGATATCGGCTTGTAAAAAAGCCAAAGTAAAGCTTATGTATGCGGAAGAACTGTGCTTTTCTCCAAAATATGTGCGTTTGAAGGGCTTATTAGATAAAGGCGTTTTAGGTAAGCCAGTACTTTTTAAGCAGTCTGAAAAACACGATGGCCCTCATTCAGATCACTTTTGGGATGTGGAGCGTTCCGGTGGAGGTGTTACTATGGATATGGGTTGCCATGCGGTACAATTCTTTCGTTGGCTTCACCCAGGTGTGGCTATAAAATCTGTTTACGCTCATATGACTACTAGTGTTCACGCCCATAAAACAAAAGGAGACGACAATGCTATTGTTATACTAGAATTTGAAGATGGTGTAACTGCAATTATGGAGGAAAGCTGGACCAAACTAGGCGGAATGGATGACAGAGCAGAAATACACGGTTCACAGGGCGTGGCTTATGCAGATTTACTACAAGGAAACTCAATTCAAACATACAGTCAAAAGGGAGTAGATTATGCAGTGGAAAAAGCCGGCAATACTATTGGCTGGAGTTTTACTATGTATGAGGAAAGCTGGAACTATGGATTCCCCCAAGAATTTGAGCATTTTGTAGATTGTGTCAAAAATGACAAAGTCCCACTGGTTACTGGAGAAGATGGTAAAGCAGTTTTAGAAGTTATTTTTGCAGCTTATGCGTCTGCAGGTAGCGGAAAAAAAGTAACACTTCCTTTTAAAACGAATGTAGACAAGCCTTATAAATTATGGAAAGAAGACAAGCATTAAAACTAACGGCAACAATATTTGGAGGTACTGTAATAGGCTCTCAAGTATTTTTAGCAGGTTGTTCTTCTAAAAAAGAACCGCTCCACTTGATTACCAATAAAGAGGTGTCTTTGTTAGATGAAATAAGTGAAATAATTTTACCTGCTTCAGATGAATCTCCAGGAGCAAAGGCAGCTCATATAGGATCCTTTATAAAAGTAATGGTGAATGATTGTTATAGCCCAAAAGAAATAGCTATTTTCATAAAAGGCTTAGTAACTATAAACCAGGCTGCTAGTGCAAGTTATGGAATGGATTTTAAGTCACTAATCGCTGATCAGAAAATTGAATTACTAACTAAGTTTGATATAGAGGCTAGAGAAAGTGAAAAATCTAACACCCTACACTTTTTCAACCTGATAAAACAATTAACTATTTGGGGATATTTTACATCAGAGCCTGGCGTTAGAAAAGCCCTTCGTTACAATCCAGTTCCAGGAAGATACGAAGGTTGCATTGCTTATAATGGAGAAAATTCGTGGGCCTAATGAGAATAGAAAGATTTGATTGCTACCAACAAATGAGTGAAAGGGCCGCTGATATAATATTGGAGGAGTTACACCATAAAAAGGACCTTCACCTTTGTGCTGCCTCAGGAAACTCTCCTACAGGAACTTATAATGCACTAGTAGAGAAATTTATTAAAACCCCTAGCCTGTTTAATAAACTTGAGTTATTAAAATTAGATGAATGGGGAGGAATTCCACTAAATAACGAAAATTCCTGCGAGCATTACTTAAAAAAACACCTCATATTGCCCCTAAAAATATCTAAAGAACGGTATGAAGGTTTTAATTCTATTACTGAAAATCCAGCATTAGAATGTCAAAGAATACTTAAAATTATTAAATTAAAACCAATAGATGTATGTGTTTTAGGTTTAGGAAAGAATGGTCACATTGGCTTTAACGAGCCCTCAACTTTTTTAATACCTAACTGCCATGTCGCAAAGCTTTCTAAAGAATCTAAAAAGCATGATATGATGAATTCCTTGGATGAAAAACCATCTTATGGATTGACATTAGGTATAAAAGATATTCTATTGGCAAAGAGAATTGTTTTATTAATCTCAGGGACAGGAAAGTCAACCGCCATTTCCATGCTTATGTTAGAAAAAATCATGTCACAATATCCTGTCACTTTTCTTTGGCTTCATAATAATGTAGACTGTCTCATATTTGAGTGACTTTTAATAAAAATGCTTGCATAAAGAAATGAACATCAACATGATAGCCTAGACAAATATTCCTGTTATATTAGGGCATGAAATGTCACTTTTCATCCTTTATATATACTCTGAAAACCAACACACTTCCCCGCAACCAGACACAACAACATTCTAATAAAAACAATTAGAAATTCTTTGTTCAATGCCTCTTTTGTCAATAATGGATTAGGCAATTAGAGTGGAGTTACATTATTACATGCAAAAGTCCTTACAGCATTTATGCAA
>Ga0208148_1000800_pt1 | contig 11855 bp, 18 predicted proteins | sample DEB08_DNA_16_FD_184525 | JGI IMG/M metagenome (GOLD analysis project Ga0208148, IMG submission 184525) | Aqueous microbial communities from the Delaware River and Bay under freshwater to marine salinity gradient to study organic matter... | ecosystem: Environmental > Aquatic > Marine > Coastal ...
GGCATATTGTTAAGAGACATAAAGTTCCTCGTTCATTTGTGGGGGATTTAGGGGAAGAAAAACCCGCCAGAGGCGGGCTTAAGTTGTTCAGGTAGGTAGGGTAGGGGGAGAGGTTAGAAGTAGCCTATAATGGCCCCTATTGGCGCTAGAAAGATGCCTGCAATCCGAATGACAACCTCTGTGCTGATCGGTTGCGCCCAATCCAACACGATTAGGCTGTAGATGTTAAGGAAGTAACCGATACCCAAAAGCACAGAGATAACAAACCCGATGATATGTCCCATTATTCACCTCCATCTGCTGTACGGGTTACAGCCTTATCAAATTGAGTTATGTAGGACTGAGCGGCATTACGGACCATACGGGCCTCCTCATGAAACATGTCCCGGCTTTGGTTCCACTGATTTATACTCTCAGCTAGTGTATTACGTTCCTGCTGTACCTGTGCATCAAGATCATCACAGAAAGTATCGTTCACATGTTGGAGTTGATCAATTTCACTGACAGCCATCTTTAGCAACTTAACCATTGCGACATCCTCCTTAGAGTACACCCAATCGCCGCCCACCTTAAACGTGGACTCAATCTGTTTAGCTACAGGATTTCGTTCACCCCTCATGCTGCCACCAACAAGCTTAAGTCTGGGGCTTTGTAGTGTGGCCCCTTCATGATCTTACCATCCGCACGGCGTACAGGCTTACCATCTTCTCCAAGCTTACTCATGTTGCTGGTATGAACTAGGGCGAAGGCCTCTGATAGTTGGGCGTCAGTATAACGCGCAGAACTGGCATCCAGCATTTCATGCACTGCACCCATAAGCTTATCTACATACGACAGCTTATCTATACCCTCTTGGCTCACAAGGGCCTCAAGAAGACTTGGACGTACCAGCGTGAAACCAACAATAACGTATCGTAGATCTGCCAGTTCTTTCAGGTGTTGTTCCGGGCCTTCATTAGAAAAGGCTTTTAGAACTTCGTTGGCCTCTTCCTCAATCAAGTTGACCCACACCATGGGGTCCAAGGAGGCCCCGAAATAGGTCATAAACTGAGACAGTGATCGCCCTTCGTCTTGCGTCACAGGTTTTGTCAGGAACTCTTTCATATAATGGTTCTCTTTCTTATTGCTAGAGGTAACTTACAGATGCTCTCCGCGAGAGTGCATTTCGATCAAGTCTTGGATGAAGAATTTCATCTTATTGAGGTCATACAGCGTGTCTGTGCCTTCCTTCTCCCCCAGCCTATAGCAGGCTTTGAAGATGTCCCCGCGTGACTTACTCATAGCTTTAGCGGAAATCAGATGGCGCAACTCTGTGGCATGGTCTGGGATGCTGTAGTACTCTGTAGTGCTGCCATCTGACGCCACTTTCACACGGTCTTTTGGTATGTGCATAGAAAAGTACCTAGTGGCATCTGGGGCATGGTCTGTAAGGAATTTATCGGCTCTAGCAATACACAATACACACTCGTACTCATTGTGATCTTCCACCTTCCGCAGATCCCGTTTGTGGTAACGCAGGTTACAACAGTGACAGCTACCAAACTCAGACAATCCTAAAGTATTCAACTTTTTCTCCCTTCTGTCTTCATACGTCTTAGAGCTTCCACAGATACCACTTTGGTACCATCCTGATCGGAAAGTACTCTATTGATCTCTTCCTCACGCAAAGCCTCTTGCTCAGATTGGCGCATACTCATAGCGAAACCCGCAACATCTGAGAGATACATCAGATCTTCTGGGTCAGTACTGATCTTAAGAATGGTACCCTCAAGTAGCTTCAGAAAGTCTACCGCTATCTCTTTATCCATATCTTCTGAAATATGGTATAGGCTGCTAATAGACAGATCCCCATCCTCTGACAGATGAAATACAATCGACATAGTATTTACGGGGTACTCGTCTGTATTATCGTCCATTATGTACTCTTTTCATCATATCCAAGAAGTAGACTGCATCCACTACCGCAAGAGGCTTTTGGCGATCTGCCTTCATAAACAGTACAGGCTCCATATTAGTAGGGGCGTTAGCCGTGGCCTGTTCGTAGTCTTTATAGATGGCGATTTTAGCCTTGGCCTTACACTCTACGGATACAGGCAGTAACTTACGGGCTGCAGGAGATAATTGTACGTCTTCTCCCCCAGCACCCATACTTGTGGATTTCACATCATCAGGTTCAAGCTCCGGGAAACATGCTAGGATGTAATCCCTGACCCATTGCTGAAAGCGACGACCTTTGGCCTTACCAGAGGCTACGGTAATGCGGGGTTTTTTAAGCTCAGTCACACTCCACCCCCTCCATATCGGGATGCTTCACATACCAATGAAAAGCAGGTGACGCAGACTTGCTCATATGAGGTGTCAGTTGCTGTAGAGTAGGCCAGCAGGCGGCTTTATAGTCACAGAAGCTACAAGCTACTCCTAGCTTCTCTGCACCTGTAGGCTTCTTACGGAAGTACTCTTTCACCGGGGTAAAGCACCGCTCAAAGGGAAGATCTTCTGTAACGGATGTTACCACATTGGACCTATTAAACCTAATGCGTTCAGCTTCTGCCTTATCCGCCTCTACTTTAACTACAGACACATACCCGTTGGATTTATCCATTACGATCCAACCGCCCGGTTTCTTATTCTGTGCATCCGCATAACCGAACAACTGGCCTACATAGCCAAAGCTGTCACTCTCAGCCAGCCCCCTATACCCCTTTGACCACTTGTTAGCGTAGGACCATTGGGAGGCTGACTTAACGTCATACACTTCACCATCAATATCCAGATCGCTGTCGCCTTTGATAGTAGTCCCTGCAACATCCAACTCTACACGGTCGCCGTGGCTTGTTACGTCTACTCCTGCGGCCTTCAGGAAAAACCTAGCGATAACCTCTGCAGCGTCACCCATCAGCATCCGGGTGATGAAGTTGTAAGGCATACGCGATTTCTCGGCCCCAGACTTCTCCATCTGTAACTGGCACAAGGGCCTACCAATATTAGACATACGGATACGGAAATCTCTGTCCCGTGGCGTTACCTGTTTGCGAAGAGCCTCTTTAAATTGCTCCCCCGCTTCTTCGATCCATTTATCCTCTACATGTACCTCTTCGCTATTAGAGAGGCGGTCTAGCGTAGAGTGTATCATCGCTTCTATTACATCAGCCTGCATCATATACCCTGCTTATTGTGTTTAAAGGTGGCCGGGGTTTTATCCCCGACCGACTAAGCAAGTATCAAAATGGAATCTCGTCAAAGTCACCTTCAAGATCCGCACCATCAGGGATAAAGCCCTCATCAAAGTCTTCGGAAGATTTACCAGACATTGAAGCTTTGTGCTTCTTGATGATGGCGTCATTCTGCTGAGAAGTGAGTGTAGAGAAATGGCGGATAGTATCTACCACGTCCCGGTCCAGTGCTACGGGTACATTCATATCTGTAGTGTAGCCAATGACGTAGTAAGTCACTGAACCCTTCTTCTCTTTAGTCAGAGAAAGCTCCGTCCAGAAATCCCACATCTTACGACCACGGGGAAGCTTCTTATAGAACTGATCATCAAATGCCATAAAGTTAGCACCACGAAGATTAAGAACAACAGGCATATTCTCAACCGTATGCTCATTACCGTCTTTATCTTCCCCCGTGTATGACACCAGACAACTAATACGGCGAGTACAACTGATATCTTTGTACATAGCCTTACGGTCGTCTGTCATGTCTTTCAGGGTCTTGCTGTCTGGACGGCCACAGCGGACACCCCCCTTCTCATCAAGGAAGTCTTCGTAGAAAGACGTAGCAAAGACGGTCTGATTGATGAATTTCTCTTCATCAGAGTCATAGTGAGTGTATTGGTAGTGCATCTGCAGGGGACGGATACGTACCGTCTTCGCATACACGGGTACTTCCTGATCTGTTACAAACCACTGGCCCAAAGGTAGGCGGTTTTCCTGCGCATCTTCTGCGTTGTAGTTCACCTTAAGAGTAGGTGTACGCTCTTGGGAGTTAAGGGTGGGATCTGCACCGGAGAGCTTCGCCAGTTCATCAATTTCAGCCTGCGTGATCGTGGAGAGTTCAGTAGACATACATGCTCCTATAGCATTGTTATTAGGTCTTTGAAGATACATTAGTACGAACATCAGGTCAAGCCCAACAATGGCCGTTTCCTGTTTTGTTCCTATAAAACTACATCTACCATCTTTGGTACTTCTATAGCTTCCATAGTCATCCAGCTACTACCGCCCTCAATCTCAATATCTAGAGGCAACTCCGGTTCGTAACCCCACCGACGATACATATCGTCACCCATGAAATGCATCGCCCAAGTAAGTGCTTCAGCCACCTCTGAGATCTCTTCCGGGTGACAATCAACTACAATGGAGTCGTGTACTGTCAGGATGATCTTGGAACGCAGCTTACGGGCCTTAAACGTCTTTAATGCTCGTACACAGGCCAGAGGTACAATATCTCCTGTAGCAAAGCCCTGTACGGGATAGTTAACGATTTCTGTTGCTCGGCTTACACGGCCATTAGGATATCTCTTTACGTTGGGGAAGTGATACTCCCTGCCGCTAGGTACACGGACAATTCCATTCTTAAGGACACCGCTAAACAGTGTCTTATGCCATTCCGCCATACCAGAGTAGATCACGAAGAATTCCCTGAAGTACTTCTGGATATGTTCTGGCTCATTCGCGCCTTGTCCCCCATAAAGAGGTGCAAATGTATACGCCTTAGCTCCCTGACGAAGGTCTTTATCCACATCTGCTACATCACACTCATTAATGATGGATGCAGTCTGCTTATGAACATCCTTACCCTTCATAATATCCTGAATAATCTGTATATCTTTGGATAGCTCTCCTGCGACACGGAACTCCAAGCCACTGAAGTCTGCCTCTATGATCAGACCATCTTCAAAGCGGCTTGTGATAGCCTTTCGTACAGGGAATTTACCCCCCTTTGGAAGGTTCTGGAAGTTAGGCTTGCTACACGACAAACGGCCCGTAGATGTTACACACTGATTAAAGTTAGGGTGTAGAAGCCCATCTGGCCGCGTCCATGTCTGGATACCGTTCACGAAGGTGGCGATGTAACTGGATACAGCATTCAACCTGCGCATCTTGTTCAGGAACTGGATGGCATCCCAATTCTGTTTCTTTTCCGCTTGGGAAAGCAGGCGAGGGATAACGTCTTTACCTGTAGAAAAGCCATGGAAAGTTGCATCGCTAGGACGCTCTGGGGATAGCTTCAATCCTGCCACGACACCCGTGGATTTATAGACAACACCTGCACCATCACAGTGCGTACAGTTAGGTGGGCGTTTATGCGGCTCCCCTGATTTAGTCAGCTTGAACTGCTTACCTCTACCATTGCATTCAAAGCAATGTTGCACCGTTGTGCGGTGGCATACGGTGGATATTGCACGAACGGCAGCATTAAACTCTGTACGGCGCATACGGGGCGGATACTTCTTCTTCCCGTTGGGCATAGTACCGATGTTAAACATAGCGTGGTGGAGCTTCTTATCGGTGATTTCCCGGCTGTACATAACCTTGGACAGATCAATACCGCTGTTTAGGTTTATTGGGGTATCGCCCATGACACTGACAACGATATCCTCAAGATCCTTCTTAAGCTGTGCTTGCTCTGCCTTGAATTCTAGCTCCACCTCTTTCAGGGCATCCAAATCTATGTTTGCGCCATTACCTTCAATCTCCACAAGGAACAGCAGCATTTCATTCATAAGATCAAAAGTGGGCCAGAGACCTTTATTATCTTCCTCTTTGAGGTCTTCTAACTGCGCCTCATAGATATCAGCACAGGACACAACATCTGCCTCTGCGTACTCTATGACAATCTCAAGCGGCATAGCTTCAAAGCCTGTACCACCCTTGAACAGATCGTGTACCAGATCACCCTTCTTATGGGTTACCTTTCGACGTATTGCAGTCTTCTCTAGAGACAGTTCGACATTAGCCCCCCGCGCAAAGATGTACTCACCTATCATGGTACACCAGACACGCTCTGGCAGGTCAAAGCCCATTTCTGTGAGCCATGCCACATCGAATTTAGCGTGATGAGCTACAAGAACATTACTGCGATCTAACGCCTGCTGTAGGGCCTCTCTGCCCATAGGGACAGACTGCTCATTGTGGTTCCAAATGAGGTTTGTGACGGGTGTACGTACACCATCCTTAATCTCAAGGAAGTGACCAGACACACAGAAGTTGTCTTCGTGGTAGGGGCTGTTGTCTGTGTCCTCAGTATCTTTGCCTGTAAGCTTCACTGCGCTTACAGACGTTTCTAGGTCGAGTACTATTGTTCGTGTGGTTCCATCAATCATTATGCAGCTTCCTCGGCCCTTGAAAGGACAATATGTACATCATTCGACATAGCGAGACACCATAGGTTCGAGGTTGCAGATTACAGTGCCGTGCCAGCCTGAGAGCTTATTCTTGGACACTGTGAGATACCGGGAATTATCCGGTTCGTTATTCTCGTCTACTTCATGCTTACCTATACCAATGATCAGGTCAGCCTCTGCAGCCTTACCAATCTTTGATCCTTCCATCATAGAATAATCTAGGCGGGTCTTACGGGATGCTTCATTACTCGCCTGTGATACACCCAGCAATGCACAGTCATACCGCTTGGCTGTTTCCCTAGCCCGTCGATACAATTCACGCAGACGCTCATGCCCACTGTCGAAGCCCCCAGCTACTTGCACTTTATCCAACTGGTCGATGATCACTACATCAGGCTTCTGCTTACCTATGAAGGCCTCAATACGATTGAGATCCCACTCCTGCGTGTCACGGAATACCACCTTACCTTGGGTCTTTGCGCGGTAGATCTGTCTGGCACGTTCTCTGTCTGCTGCGATCTGGTATTTATCCAAACCAGTGCAACTCAACATCGCCCGCAACACAGTACGGTCCATAGCCTCTTCATTTCCTAGAAACATGACCTTACGGCCCTGATCAATGAAACCACCGGGAGCAAAGGCCAGAGACACAGCAAACGCAGTCTTACCTGTGTTGGGCGTAGCAAAGATTACCCCAAACTCCCGGCGACCCAAACCGTACACATGCCGGGACAGTGTTTCGATATTGAATTTAAATCGGTTCTCATCGCTAGCCATAGCCAGCAATTCGTCTAGATCATCTGTGGGATCATCACCAAAGTCGTTGGGCATATAGCCCTCTGCGTGGCGGTCCAGCAGGGACTGTAATCGCCCCATAGCCTCTTCACGCCCCTCTGACATTTCCAGACCTAGGCTAGCAATGCGCTTACCCAGATCCCGCCTCCACAAGGTCTCAATAACATCTAGAGTAACGTCATGAGAAAGGCTGGTGGCAGACTCAATATCCTCTAACAGATGCGCAACATCGTTACGCTCTGCCTTTGTAGCCACCGGATTGTCCACCCGCCATAAGGCCAATAACTCTTGGCTGGTAAGAGAATGCCCATACTTCTGGTGGGCCTTAGTTACGATCTCATAGATGTCTCTAACATCTTCCCCAAATATGCCGGGGGTCAGCTTGCCCGTACAGGCGTTGAATGTGTCGTGGTCCAGTAATGTCTTGATGAGGTCAGTATCTAACATCATGCTCCCTTTGCTAAATAGCAGTTAAGGTACCAAAGATACCTTAGCGGGGAACAAAAAGAAACCCCCTACGAAGCGCAGGGGGCAAAATAATACAGTCAGTTGGTTCCGTTAATTTTAGCTGCTACGAAGTTTCATCTGGCTTACGTCAGGCTTGGAGTCACCTCTACGCTCTTTGATGGTACACTGGTAGTACACAACACGACCGTTGCCCCGTACTAGTGCGTTCATAGCTTCGGTCAGACGTTCTTCCTCTTCAGCGGCTTCACGATATCCGCCGGGGAACTCGTAGTCGATTAATATTAAGCCTCGCGCTTTCATCGTAGTATCCTCTCTCTTTGCTGTCTGGTTAGGTACTTGAGATCATCCTCTAAGTACACCACCCGCGTAAGCACACGCCCCTCTAGCTGCCTCTGTAGTTCTAAAGCCTTTCGAGAAGCGTCTTTATCTAGTGCAATAATTACCTTCTCGTAGGACATTAACTGTCTCTTCTGTGATAGAGTAACCGATGTACCAAGTAAAGCACAGCCTGAACATTCCGAGAACACACCCATAGAACAGGCCGATGCTGCATCCTCTACTAGAACAGCAGTAGTTCCCACACCCACAGATAACAAACCCCTAGAGTCCCCAAAGACCTTCCATTTTGGCTTTCTGCGATCTAAGGCACGGCCCACAGCCCCCGATCCCGCGTTCATCAAGAACAGCACACGGTTCTCTTGTGGCGAGAACTTGATATCCACTAAACCTGCCTCAAAAGCCTCTAGAGACCCCACAGCCTCAAGGTACTCCATGACCCTTTTATGGGCCTGCGGTCTGGATAGATGCTCCGGCAGGGGGTCAAAGGTGGGTTCCTCTGAACTGCTGCGTTTCAGCCTCTCACGGATGGTGTTCAGCGATTGCTCAGTATCCTTGCCTCCCCGTATCCCGCAGGATGCCTTGTAGCAGTTCCATACCCTTGACCCCGCATGTCGGCTGATTGAGAAGGTGTTCTGACCACCACAGAAGGGGCAGTTGATCCGCCTAGTCTGCCCCTCAGACAGTTTAATGGGGTCTAGTACGTCTAGCTGTTCTTTATAAGTCGCCATAATCTCTCCTACGCTTAGGTATGAGGTTAACCTTTATAGAAACAAGAGAAAAGGGAGTTGCTAAGGCCTCAGTTATGAGGTAGTAACTCCCTGACACTGTAAGCCATTGATTTCATTGGGATAGAGCATAACCTGAAGGTCGTAGGTTCAAATCCTACTCCCGCAACCAACTTACTGATTTCATTAGCTTTCATACAGTTTAGTTTAGGTAAGTTGAGGAAAGTTAAGATACCCTAATTATAAACTCTCTCACATGACACAAAAACATCATATTGAGCCATGTAGGAAGCGATAGCATCACGGCGCTCCTCACACACAGCCATAGAAGGCTGCACACGATCCCCCCAACCATCAAGCTTCTCCAATTCACCTGTATCTGCATTCACAAACCACAGGACCAGCAGCACCACATTCATACGTCTTTACCTTTTTTGCAGGAGACATTGGCAAACAGAACCCTGCCGCCAATGCCTTCAATAACTTTCTCTATCGCCTTAGCCTGTTCTGGCATACGATTTCGGCACTCCATGGGCGTAAGATGCGGCCCTTGTACCTGTCTTCTGCACTCTGCCTCTGTGCTGCTAAACTGTAAGCACACAGTTATCACCAACATCCACATCACTCACTCCCGTGATATTTTGCACCGCCATTTGTCATTAGAGCTTCCATAGACGTGGGGAAGTACTCTTCCATGAGCGACATGATCTTAGTTGCTACTATCCGGGCCTCATACTGGCTGTCTGGGGCAGTACGCAGCTTTACCATCTTAGCAAATGCACCAAGGCTACCGGACCAGATCCACTGTGTCATAGTGTCCAGAGGTAACAGGGATCGTGCCTGCTCCTCACATAGGCCTAGGGCAAGAGCCTGCTTATACTTGCTGTAGGCAAAGGCATGAGCATCATCGAAGACACCCTTTAGATCCACTTCTGCCTGTCCTTCCATGCGCAGCCCAGATCCCTGCTTTTTATCCTCTGCTTTGGCACGGAAGGACCGTGGCTTGAAGAAGTCAGGCTCAAACTGCACGTATCTACCGGATATCTCATTCCATGGTAAGTACTCATGCTTTACCAATTGGCGGGCGGTGTAGATGGGGGCGGTAACCCGGAACTTGATATAGCAATGGTTGAAGGGTGACTTATGGATAGGTGTGTCACGATACTGATTAACCATTTCAATGATCTCATCAGTCTCATACGTGCTACGCATATCCCGGATCATAGCATCGTAGTCTTTTGTGGTCATACCACGGGCCAAGTAGTTAATGAGGCTGGTATCCTTCCGGGAAAGCAGAGGTTCAACCATATCACCAAACAGGCCATCACCAAAGTTATAAGTACCCATTTCCCACTCAGACTGCTTACCAAAGCTGACCTTAGCGGCGTTCACTACGTCTAGGTCACTGCCCATATGGTCTAGGTATTCTACGGTGATATCACTCATTGTCATACTCTGTCTCCGCTTCCTCAGTATCAGGATTTTCTTCTAGATTAATTTCCATCGCATCAAAGTCTGTCTGTTGGTCGATGATGCCTGCATTACGGAACAAGGTTTCCGCGTGATTAGTCATGTTCATGGCTAGCTCTCTCTGTTGGGTTATATGAGTGGAGGTCTTAATTGTCCCCGAACCTCTTGTTCATTCCCGCCCGTGCCATCCTCCGGGTGGGTCTTACATAGGTCTCAAGGATAACACGGCTCTTATGCCCTGTTACGGCCCGCAGTTGGTCTTCTGTACAGCCGCTTTCAGCCATCTCCGTGGCTCCTGTGCGGCGTAGGTCAGCCATCGTAAGGTCGGTGGGTAAATCGGCTGTTTTTCGCACCCTACGAAGCTGTTTGGAGTAAGTGAAACGGTCGTGTGGCAGGCCATTCTCATCATTAGGCACAATAAGACCATCTACAGGGCGATGAGAGTACGAGGAGAGGCGGGTAATGAGATCAGGAGACGCATCAAGCTCCATGAACACAGCAGTCTTCTCCTGCGTGAACCTAAACACCTCACCATCAAAGTTATCCCACGTAAGTTGGCGGATATCACCGGGACGCTGACACAGATGGTAGCACAGAAGCATCATCGTACCGAGATTGTACAAACCCATAGCATCAGCAGTCTGGATAGCTGTAGTAACATGCTCTCTCTCCCACAAAGTCTTACGGGATGGCAGTTCCTTCATCCGCTTCTGTATCCATGGATTAACTGCCACCTTCCCGTGACGCAGACCAATGTTCCAGACACGGCGCATAACTTTGACTGTGGAGTTAGCTCTGTGGTGGCTCTTGGTGGCCTTTAGCTGCTGGTAGAAGTTATCCACCATCACAGCATCTACGCTCTTGGCATACACCTGACCAAAGTCTTTGTTGGCTTGGCCCACACGGAAGTTGATAGCTGTTCTGAACATCAGGCGGTAATGGGTCTTGGAGTTGGCCTTGAGGTCCATAAACTCCTCTGTGGTTTGGAAATGGTTAATCAGGCCTTCCACGATGGTATCATCCACATGTACATTACCCTTAATGCCACGTTTGTAATCTTGGAATTGTTGGCTGATACGCAAAGAGGCGGAGATAGCGTCACTTTTACTGGTGAACTGCTGATACTCTGCACCTGTCGCAACCTTAACGTACTTGGGCGGGTTAACAACATACACTGTACCTGTAGCCCGCTCTCGCTCTTGGAAGTATTTGATCTTCTGTTGCATGGTAGAGTTCCTTCTGATCGTGTTGAAGGTACATTAGCAAGAACAACAGTTATGTGTCAAACCGAAAATAGCAGATGAAAAAAGTAACCTTAGCTAGTGTTTTAGGGATTGACGGATTTCTGAAAGTACAGTACCCTCCAGAGGCGTTCGCCGATGGTAATACAGTATTAGTACCTATAAGCTTCTACAGTTACTCCTAAGAACATCTAGATCATAGGCGATTTCAGGTATCTTCTCAATAACACCTAAACTATAGGATAGATGCATATGCATACTAATAATGGTAACACATATGATACCACAGAGTACAACTGTACCTACTGTGGCCATACCGTGCTATCCAAGGATGTTCTAAGATATCCATACCCTATGGGACCAGATGAGGATATTCTAGGTTGCCCCCACTGTAATATGTATGATGGTTTAGAGGATACACACACTCACTAATGTGACAAGGTGCTATAAGGAAAAGCCCACAGGAGA
>Ga0208148_1000802_pt1 | contig 11844 bp, 18 predicted proteins | sample DEB08_DNA_16_FD_184525 | JGI IMG/M metagenome (GOLD analysis project Ga0208148, IMG submission 184525) | Aqueous microbial communities from the Delaware River and Bay under freshwater to marine salinity gradient to study organic matter... | ecosystem: Environmental > Aquatic > Marine > Coastal ...
CGAAAGCTCTTGCCATTCATCACCGCCAGAAAAGGTGTCGGCTTGGCTGCACAGTCCAAGGATTATGCGTCAGGTTTAGCTTGGTCAACTCTTCCTGCACTACCTTATCCATTTCATTACGTGCATTGATTGCTTCACGCAAAGCACCGTACTTCTTTTTCTTTAAGTCAGCTTTAGCATCATCTAGTTCTTTCTCCATTGCCTTGATGGAGTCTTCCATCTCCTTGATTTCTTCTTCATTAAACATTAAAAGTCTCCTACCTTTAGGGTTGAGTAGTCTCCCCAACCAGTATCATATTCACCCGACTTGTTAGCTTCCGCTATAAGGGCGAGTGTTTCCTTAACCTGCTTAGTTGATTCTATAACTAACTCAGGTGACATGACATGCAGGTGTGCCATGTAGGGCGCAGTCTTTTCAATAGCAATAAAGCTAAATTCTTTAGCCTTTATGCCAGCCAGTTTACAAGTAAGCAAATAGAAAGCAGCTTGTATATGATAAGCGTACTTACCAACTTGTTCTGCAAAACCTTTTGGCGAAGCATCAATAGTAGTTTTAATGTCAACGATCTGTCCTGTCTCTGGTATGTATAAATCTGGTCTTGTCTTGATGTTCAGACCACTTGCAGGATCAACCGTAAACACACTGCTTTCTGTTACCCTTTCCTTGTGTGTCAGTAAGGCATTGCACACTGGATTGTTAAGTGCTGACTGACACATCTTGTTATGTACATGATACTCAACCTCTGTCAGTACAACCTCGTCACCTTTCTTGTTAGCATACAGGTCTTTGTACAGCTTAGAGGTACGTGTCTTTGGGCCTTTAGTAACAAGGTCACGCTCTGGCTCAAGTAACGTAGCATGTACGGCACTGCCCAGCGCAAACGCTGGACTGTCACCTAATGGTTTCTGTGCCATGTAGTGTGCAAGCGATTGCTTACACACCGTTTTAATGGCAGATGAAGAGTAGCCTACCTGTTTGTGGTAGTCCTCATTTGACATGTCATAGACAATGCCTGATGGTGGCATAGTTAGACTTTCCCAAGGTGACTCAAACATTATGTAAATGCATCCTCATCAATGTCTATCAAGTCTTCTTCATAGCCAGAAAATTCGTCTACAATGGCATCTGGTATTTCCTCATTGTCATGCTGCATTTTATCACTCCATTCATTTAAGATGTATTGATTATAGTTAGCAATCCATGCAATGAAGTCAGCAAAGGTAGCCTGTGTATCATTGTCCATGTCCAGTGTAGACATGAGGTCTAAGTCTGCGGTAGGCAGATAGAAACAACTACCATTGGGTAGGTCACGCTTCTCTGTAGCACAGTCAATGTAGTGCTGTGGTGGAAGGCGTTGCATCTTACCCAACTTGGTAAAGACATTGCCAATAATCTTGAAGGCATCACGGTTCTCAACCTCATAGATGAATGGTGTACTAGGTGCTTCAACAGGATTACCCTGTGCATCTGTACTGTTCACCATGTCCACAGTACCAAACAGCACACGCACACGTTTGATAGAACGGATCAAGTCTTTCATACTGTCAGGCAGACTGTTGAAGTCTTCAATCCAACCAGAAGGTTTACCACAGTTGAAGCCACCGTCATTGTCCTTCATGTCTGAGTTTAGGTTGTCACCCATAACAGTCTTGACATAACGATTAGGTGTAGTGTCACTGCCCATGACAAACTTTTTGTACATGAAACGCTGTAGGAATGGGCGAATCTTTACCTTCTCAGCAAAATATACAGGGCCATCAGGTATCTCTAGCTTGTATGTACCACCCTCTACTACCTCTACATTTACCTGCTTACCCTTAACCTCTGCCTGTCCCATGACAGGTGTGTGGTTGATACGCAGACGGGCAAGCGCACTGGTCTTCTTTTCCCCTGCTGTGTCACCCATGCCCATAGCCTTAGCCATAGCTGCGTAGTTGTTTGTATCAATCGTTGTTACTTCATTTGTCATGTGTATGTTCTCCTTAACACTGAGCGAATTTTGTAGTTATATCATGCTACGTCTTTGGTGTCAAGCCAATTCGGACCAATCTTTGCCTCTAATAATAGAGGAATGTTGAAGTCTATATTCCATTTCTTATTGACAATGGATATCAGCCTGTCGTTTGTTCTGTTTATAATCTTGAGTACCTTGTCTGTCTCGTCTGGATGTATGTCAAGTACCACACTGTCATGTACGGTGTTGACTATACAACTCTGCATCTTGTTTGCCTCCAACATCTTGTCTATGTATATCAGACATATAGGTACAATGTCAGCCGTTGCAAAGGATTGCACCGGATAATTTTTTATCTGTGTGAAATATGTCACACCTCCATGTTTGTTACGGGTAGCATCAGGGAAAGCAAATGCCCTACCTGACGGTGTGGTAATGCAGCCAGTAGCCAGTACCTCGTCAGCTAATCGCTTGTGCCATGCAGCAATACCTTTGTACTTGTCCATGAACTTTGTGTAGTATGCAGCCTCTGCTGGTGTACGTCCATACCCAGTAGCACCGAACAGAGGTGCGAAGGTATGTTCCTTGGCAGCTTGCCTAGCTGTAGGTTGACCAGCATCTGTGATGGTCTTGGCAGTGTAGGCATGTACATCAAAGCCAGTGATAACCTCGTCAATGGCAACCATGTCTTGCGACAGGTATGCAGCGACACGAAACTCTAGCTGTGCAAAGTCAGCTTCCATGATCTGCCCACCATCCCATCGTGATACGAACACACGCTTGACAGGAAACGTACCGCCACGTGGCATGTTCTGCATGTTGGGGTCAGCACCTGATAGTCTACCTGTACCTGTCCTGTGCTGCAGTAGACGGGCATGTAGCTTACCGTCTGCCTTGGTGTGGGTAGCAATACCACCAATAAAGCTGGCAATGTATACCTCAATGGCATTCAGTCGCTTCATGTTCTGCAGAAACTTGACTGCCTCTGGCATCTGCTTGGCTCTAGCCACACCCTCAAGGTATGTCAGGCTGTCCTTGCCTGTACTGAAGCCATTGGCACTGATAAACTTGGCAGTAGGTGCAGTGAATTGTAGGCCAGCTAACTGGTTAGTATCCACAAAAGTATACCCACAACCATCACACCCGACACACCTGTTGGGTCTTGCAAAAGGAGTTCCATCTTTCTTTACCTTTCTGATTTGCCCACTACCATAGCAGGACTTGCATTGCTTTGCCTTCTGTTTGTACAACTTAGTTGAGTGCTTGGTAACGGTAGACTTGAACTTAGCATCTACCATACGTCCCTCAAACAATGTAGGCCACACCTTTTTGTCATCAGGCTTACGACCATACACAACCCATGCAAGTTGCTCTGGGCTGTTGAGGTTTACAGGTCTGTCACCCATCAACTCATGTGTGTGAGCCTCAAGGCTACGTACTAACTCGTCACGTTCATCCTCGTACTCTTTACGTACTGCCTCTAGTGCATCCGTATCAACCTTGAAGCCACGCTGGTAAATCTTAGCAAGGTGTATGGCAAGTTGATTAGTCAGATCAACACTGTCCTGCAGGGTAGTACCCTCTAGCTTGGCAGTGATTGTATTGTACAACTGCTGTGTAGCATGTAGGTCATGGGACAGATACTCTGTCAACTCAGCCAAGGGTATGTCACGTGTGGTGTAGCCCTGCTTGAAGTACTCTTTAAGTGTGTCCTGCTTCTGTGTGTCTAATGCGTAACGCTCTGCACAAGCATCAAGTGACAGGGGTTGCTTCTGCCCACGCTGTAAGATATACTCACCAAGCATGGTGTCAAACACCTTACCATCATAGGTAAAGCCTGACTCCCATAGCCACAGCAAGTCATGCACTGCATTGTGTGCAACCAGTACAGTAGTCTTATCAAGCATAGACTGCACACACTGATGGTCAAATGGTGTACCCTGCTTTTCTGAATGATCAAAGGTAAAGATGTGTTCGTTACCTGATTGATCCAGTGTGCCTACCTGTGTCAATGAATTGTCTTTCTCAAATGGATCAAGGTGTAGCTTGCCATCTCTAGTCGTTGTCGTATTCTCCACGTCTAATGTCAGTATCATTATCAATACCTTTCCGTATTAAGTAAACAAACCCCACATTGAATATAGCAGCATATGTTTCAGGGTCAAGCTCTAATTGCAACGTAGCACTACCATCTTCATGATCTTCTATATCTGTAATCTTGATTGGTTTATTAATATATTCACTCATCTTTTATCTCCTTGCTGTATTTACGAAACCTTTTATTGTAAGCACGTTTAATCTTCTTTAACTGCCCAGCTTTCCACAGATAAAACTTACGTGCTTTGGTAAGACCATCATATTCATCACCACCCTTTATAGGTATACGTTTGTTCATAGAACTAATGCTTCCCATGCTATAGGAAACAAGTCTTTCATATCAGCAGATATTTCATCTGCAACTATTCTTGTTTCAAACTGTGTGTCTTCTTTACATCTTAGTATACACATGTCAGCAAAGGCGTCAAGACTACCTGACCAATACCATTCAGTCATGGTGCTTTGTGGCAACACCATACGTGCTTGCTCTGGACAAATACCTTGAACCAACATCTTTTTATAGTCACCTAGTGACTTGTCTGCTACCTCTTTTACATATATGTTAGGGAAATACTGGGACTGACTTTTGCCTCCACTACCTTGCTTCTTATCCTCGCTCTTATCCCTCCACACATCAGGCTCATAGAACTCAGGTTCATTATCTACATACCTACGGCTAATCTCATTCCACCGTAGGAACTTATGCTTAACTAGTTGTCTAGCTACAAAGATGGGAGCCTTGACGTGGAAGGATGCAAAGGCATGACCGAAAGGTGACATGTGCTTGTGCTTGGCTAGGTACTTGATCAGTCTCTTGTCAGGGTCATTGAGGATAGGTGTCATAGGTCTACCCTCTACACCTGATGTTCCTAGTGCCTCACTCTTTTTACCAAAGGATACACGTGCTGCATTTACTACAGACAGGTCACTGCCCATGTGGTCTATGTATGTTACATCAATCATTAGTCATGCTCCCCATTGTTACGTCTACCATTGTACCCATCAAGACGCATGGCAAAATCAGATAACGTCTTTGGGTTCCTGTTAGCAGTATCAAACGTACCGACAGTGATAGCTATTGCAGCCAGTAGTAACACATGCGCTATCGCTGTCAACCCAAACACAAGATAGCTACCCAAGAAAATACTAAACACAATGCACCACATCCATGCAAGTATCTGCAATATTAAGTGCCGAGCATTGTTGTCAGGTATATTCTTTAGTGGACTTCTATCTGAGTCCATTATCAGTGTCCACGTGTCGTATATGTGCTGTCTCATTTTCCTGTCCTTTTCTTTACGCTATGGCGTATAACCTGAATATGTACGCTACAAAGTAAATTTCTCATTACCCTACTCTTCCAACATACTTAGCTATGTGATTTACAAATGGTAACAGACTTAGTGCCATCAAAAGATTAACGCCAGTGTGTATCATGGCTATGCGTAGTGTGTCACCCCTTGGCATACCGTCAGACACTAGCAGACCAGCTAACCAGATCGTACCTGTCGTACCTATGTTAGCCCCAAGCACAGCAGCCACAGCCGCAGGTAGGGGTAGTACACCTGATGCAACCAAGGCAATGATAGCCGTAGTGGATAGGCTACTACTCTGCCATGCCAACGTCATAACGATTGACCCAAAGAACATATAGATAGGGTTGCCCAAGAACCAAGTCAAGTGGTCTATGTTACCCATGCTTTTCATGCCACCACTAAACATTTTTAGTCCTACATAAAATACCACAAGTCCAATGGCTGTATATACATAGTTGTTCATGGTGCTGTTCCTTTCCATAACCTTAATTGTGCAGACAGTCTTTCTACATCCTCTAACAGATGTACGTTACGTGTACGTAATGTCTTAGCTTGTGTTTCCCAATACTTTGCGTCACGTTTTACCGCCTCATACTTTTCACATAACTCTCTGTGTGTGTCTCTATTTATCATGCCTCATACCTCGCTGTCTTGTAGTTCAGATTGGTGTGTACAATACCGTGCCAACCAGACAGTTTGTTCTTGACAACATTGAGGTGGCGCATGGTGTCCTCTTCATCTGCACCCTCAACAGGTGGGTTCTTTGCAATCAACAGCATTAGGTCTGCCTCTGCAGCCTTACCTGTACGTGAGCCTTCCATCATAGACTGATTGAGTACCACCTTGTTCTCTGCATCAGCAGATAGCTGAGACATGTAGAAGATGGCACAGCCATGCTGCTTGGCAATCTGTCGGGCATAGATAGCGTTAGCCTTGAGTGCCTCGTCAGGGCGAGAGAACCCTGTAGTCTTGGCGAACTTGTCACCCATGTCAAGCACCACAATGTCAGGCTTGTATGTCTTACAGACACTCTCAACCCATGCCATGTCACGATCAGTAGCGTCCTTGAACTTGACGTTATCCCTGATCTTATCGTATGCAGCCATTGCCTTTGACTTGTTGGCTACAACCTCTTTGGCTTCCATGTTAGAGGCGGCAGTGATGTAGCGGTGTGCTACACGGTGATAGCCTTCCTCGTTACATAACACAATGCACTTAGCACCCTGCCATGCAAAGCCACCCTCACCAGCAATCAGGCTGGCATGGAATGAAGTCTTGCCAGTGTTGGGCCTAGCACCAATCTCAATCAAGTGACCAGCATTAACACCCTCAACCTTACGGGTAAGTGTAGGGATGTTGAATGTCCACTGGCTCTCAAGACTGTTGAGTGCAAGGATGTGGTCAATGCTTGTGTCTTCCCACTCAATGTTTAGCTTGGGCGTGAAGTCATCACCATACTGCTCAAGCATATTACGTAATGGCTCAAGGGTATCCTTTGTACCATTGACATAATCAAAGCCAAGGTTAGCAATGTCTTCACCAATCACCTGTTGAAACAGCTTGGACAGCACCTCTTGTGCAATGTCTTCACCCATAGGCTGTTCTCGCTTTACTGTAGCGAACAGAGCACTGTAGGCAGTCTTCTGTGCTGTAGTCAGGGTAGCATTGTTTGACATAAACAACGCCTCAATCTCGTCAGGTGTAACGGTACGCTCATAACGGTGCATGGCACTGTCAATGGCCTTTTTAATCTTACGTACATCAGGACTGAACAATCGTTCTGGACAACGGGAGCCACGATGACTGTCGTAAAACTCTTTGTTCATCAGGCTACGTATTAGTGCTAGTTCCATGTGGGGTTTATCCTTGTGTTAGGGTTATCAGATTACTGATATCGTCAGGGTTACTATATTTTAAATCGTCTGTCAACTTTAAAACACGTACATCTGGACAGTACGTGCGTAATTCTTTAGCAAACTTGAGTGACTTGGGTAAAGCATCGGGGTCAAGTGCTACTATTATGGTAGAGAACTGCGACAAGTATCGCTTGTGTCCCTCTGATAATGACGTACCCAACACAGCCACCCCGACATATACATCATCATCTTTGGCATCCAGCTTTAGATCGTTGTTCACTGTCGCACCTACAACTGCGGCACTCACGCTGTCCTCCACCACTACAGCGACATTACCACATCCACAATGGTATGGCAAGTCACTATTACCATATCTTTTCCATTTAGGTATTCTTTTTCCCAATGATCTACCTGATCCATCAACTATGCAACCTCTGTCATCTAGCACAGGAAAGACTATACGGTGATCCTTTACGTCATACAACACAATAACATCTTCAGATGATAGGCCATACTGTTTAAGAAAATTCCAGCACTCAGGCCCATCATTAACTAGGTAGTCAGGCTTTACAAATGGGGCAGGGTCTAACTCGTCAGTCATATAACCAAGTGCCTTACGAACATCGCCTACAGACATAGACACATTGGTTACACCACTAACTGTACAACTAGCCTTGTAACAATTCCATACAATCTTACCCATTGTATTAGTAATAGTAAATGTATTCTTTGTATGACATACAGGACATGTCATGCGCCTACTGTCACCAACAGTAAGCTGCAAATCATTTATGATTTCTATTATGTTCATGCATTGGCCTCCATAACAGCACGTGCAAATCCTCTAGGGGTAGCTGATCTGATGTTCTTTGTTCTAACAGACTTACCGCCTAGCTTCAAGTGCTGTTTACTGTAACCTTTCTTTGGTTCAACAGGTACTTTAGTGGGCATCACAAAGCCATTGCCTGTCCACAAGCAAGTCTTCTTAGGGTAGGCATCCTGTGGGGCTATGTACTCAGGCCAGAGAGGATGCTGTGCTTCGCCATAGGGTATGTACCCACCATACTCATAAGGGTGAAACCTATAATCAGACTTACGCCACTTGGTAGACAATACAGATTCAGGGTTCTCTACAAAGTAGGGACAACCTAGATCATCAAACAGACCAGCACAATCAATGGCGTGTTGTGCAGCCCTCTGTTGAAACAAGGGGTCAGCCTCTGCTTTTTTCTTAAACCAAGCTGCACCTGATACAGCCAGATCGGTACAGACAGGGAAGGCCATAGCAAAGCACACCTTTTGACCATTGAACTGAAAGAATAAATCTTGGTGAGTACTAAAGTCATGCAGATCAGCATGGCAATAATGTATAGAACCACCACCAGAATAATGTGTAACATATTCAACCTCGTTATGTTGTATGTCATACGCATAGCAAGTATACCCTGCATATGCCCAAGGCTTCAATGCTTCACCAGTGAAGTCATATAAACTTATAACTATTTTATTTTTCATAGCCAATCACTTTCTTATGTTACTCTCTGTGTTCGATTTTACATGAGCGTATCTGGCTGTCAAGGCATTATTTGCAGATAGGTATGTATTTTTCATGTATGGTTTCACAGAAGACACATGATTGTGTCCTGTCACCGACATAATCTGAGGCAATGGCACACCAGCTTCCATCATTTCTGTAACACCTGTCCTACGTAGGTCCATCAGCCGTAGTTTCTCTGGCAAGCCAGCCTCTCGCATTACCTTGCGTCCAACCTTGGACAATCTCTCCATAGCATAGGGCTGAAAGCCCCCAGCTACAGGCTCTGGATGTGGTGCTACGTATGACTGAAAGCCAAGGTCTTCATGTTGTTCTTGCAGCATACTAAACAACTCGTCATCAATAGGCAGGAACACTTCTGCCCTACGCTTTGATTGCTCAAGACATAGCATCTGTTTGTCAAAGTCTATCGTGTCCCATGTCAGGTTACGCATGTCACCTAGTCGCTGCGTCCACTTGTATGCCATCATCACAATCATACCTATGTTGCGATACCTGTACTGGTCAAATGCAACGTCAAGAAACTTAGTCACATCAGAATGTTTCCAAACTACCTTGCGTTGTGGTGCAGCTTTACGTTTGATATTGCTGAATGGATTGAACTGTATCTGCTCCATAGCAATAGCGTAATTAAACACACGGCTGGCACAGGTAGCACCATGATTGGCATAGCTTATACCTCTTTCAACCCACTGTTCATACAGTTGCTTTGCAACTTTAGAGGTAACAGTAGTGTGCTTCCTATGCCCTATGGCATCCACCAATAGGCCAATAAAGTAGGCATAATCTACCTTAGTTGTAGGACGTAAAGCCTTGTAATCATTGGATGCATAGTAGTAGTGTGACAAATCTGCAACAGTGCTGCTTGGCTTGATCGTGATAAGCTGCGCCTGTTCTTCACGATACTTATCTATCTTGTCATTCAACTCTTTGGCGAGTACCTTGACCTGTTTAAGATCACTGCCCCATTCCTTGCGGGATACCACCCCAGCATCTACTAGATACTGAGGCGGGTTGAAGCGATAGGACGCTGCACTCTTAGGTTGTTTACGTTTCTGTACAAAGCGAGGAAGGTTAGTCATTATGCAGCTTCCAATGTGATAAACTTAGGATCACTGACCCACTTGCTAACCTCTTGCTCACGTGACCACATGCTTACAGCCTGTGTATCATTGCCAGTATTTTTGAGGCTGAACCCGTTACGTTCATCAGCATAGCTGGCATAGTTAGTGAAGGCAGAGTACAAAGCAAACTTGTTATGTCCACGGACACTAGCCTCATGGCTATACAACTGAAACATTTTCTCAGCCTTACGTTTGGATGAAATCATATCATCAAGCAAAGACTTAATATCTACATACTTGATTGATGTTCTTGCCCATACCTGCATCTTTGCAGCGTTGTCATAGAAGTTAGCTCTGGCTCTGGCAAGCTCATAGATAAAACCTTCCAACGTAAAGTTGGCTGTGTTCTTCTTACGAACCTTGTCATATTCACCAGTAATCATACCATTGGTACAGAAGAAATCAATAGCACCAAAGTAGGATTGGTTTGAACATGACCCGTCAATGCCGTGCAGACTAATGATACGATTACCAATATCTGTATGATGTTCGTCTGATACAATGGTGCTACGCATATTGGGTAGGGTAACATCAAGCATTGCCCATGCCCCACTTCTAGCAGTACGCCATGTGAAGTCAGCATCTACTACCTCATTAGGTAACATTTCCTCTGTCACTGTGTCCCACACACCTCGGAAGAAATCACCGTGGCTGGCACACTGAAAGCCTTTGCCGACAATACCCATGTACTGTCCTGTGTCTGCATTAAGCACATACTTTTTGTCGTGCATCTTGGTGTCCTCAAATGCTACAGCGAAGTCAAGGTTCTCTGGAATAAAATCTAAAGCCATATTGTGTTCCTTTCAGGAATGTTAAGGCAACTGTGCCTCTGTTGTATAGCTATCATAACCTATACTAGTAACGATAGCAAGTGTTATCTGTTCAGCCCATCTATTTCTCTAAAGAAATAATGAGAGCCAAAGTCTCCTTGGTATAGCATCTTGTCAGCCCAATAGGGCTTGACATAGTACGCATGATAGTGAGTTGATCCACCAGTAAAGTCAGGGACTTCGCCACGTAGTACATCTGCCGCCACCATCTGAGCATATGCCCAAGCATATTCATCATCAGGCTTGTCAGCTTTACCATCACAGTACCAACTGAATTGGCAGACGTTGTTATCATTACGTTGTGTGACTACTTCGCACACCTCATTAGGCCATCGGCTGTCCTGTACCCTGTTGAGTACAACATGAGCCACAGCATATTGACCAGACATGTTATCACTACGTGCCTCAAAGTATACGTTCAAGGCAATGCAGGATAGGGCAGTAAGTACCATTACAGGTAGTCCAAATAAGTAGGGGACAGCATCCCCTCTAGTATCTGATGTAGTTGTGAGCCATCAACATAGCCACGTGGATTACCTATCAGGTTGCCTTTATCATCAAGCACACCCACCTCAATACAACCTCTGTCTCTGTCACCCATCATGCCTACACCTTGGGTAATAGACAGTCTCATGCCATTAGGCATTTTAATTATCATGTTGTTAGGCATATTATAATTCCTTATCATTTAAGTTCCAAGCATATATCTCTGGCTTATTATCTCTGATAACAAAGCAAGCTCTATCTGCCTCATAGATTGCATCACCTGTACTGCAAGATACAAATGTACCTGCAAGGTAGGGGTTATACATGACACGTTCACCCCCTAGCCAATCACAATACTGTTTAATGATGGACACATTAATGCCATCAAAATGTTTCATCCTGTCACCTCGCACAAAGGCATGAACATTCTTGCGCTGTTCAAGCAATACCTTTGCCCTACCTGCTGGCTGTACTGCGAAGGTTACATTACGAACAAATGCAGACCTAATGTGTTGTACAACTCTGCCCTTTACTCGGACAGAGAATACATCTTTGTGTAGGTTCCAATATGTTTCATGGCGTTGGTTAATGATCGGGTTCATAGTAAATACTCCTTAGTATTTCT
>Ga0208148_1000812_pt1 | contig 11778 bp, 4 predicted proteins | sample DEB08_DNA_16_FD_184525 | JGI IMG/M metagenome (GOLD analysis project Ga0208148, IMG submission 184525) | Aqueous microbial communities from the Delaware River and Bay under freshwater to marine salinity gradient to study organic matter... | ecosystem: Environmental > Aquatic > Marine > Coastal ...
CGTAAGTTTCAATTTTTTGCTGAGTAGCGGGAGTTAATTTAACCGCACCGTTCTTAGATTTATTTAAAACTAATTGTAACGCTCTATTAAGGTCTTTCTTTAATTGATTCGTGTGGCTTGACATATTATTTATGCTTAAACCATACTTTCGCATGAGCAGTTCGTGAGGTAGTTCTCTTGGATTTAATTCTTCTGACATAACTGAATTGGTTTGTTTTTGTAAATATAATAAAATTATCCTTTTAACAAGTCTTGAACGTCATAAGAAATATTACCGCCCTTACCATAATTTGTATGGTTTAAATCTCTTTCCCTTGTAACTTCGGTCTCTTCGGTTTGAATTTTTATACCAAAATCTTTTAACCTCCAACTTGAATAGTTCATTTTCCATTTATATGGAGGTAAGAAATTGTTCCATAATATATCCATGCCCGTTTGAACATATTGTTCTCCATAACCATATTGAATTTCGCTAATACCAACAATTTCATTATTGACATAAACTTTAGTTATATGATATGTGTTTCCATAACTTTTTTGAAACCAAGTTTTACCATATATATAAACTTGGTCTCCTTTTTTAAGTCTTGGCTTTCTAACACCTCCACCCTCTGCGTAGGTAAAACCGCCTTTTGACGTAGGATTTGGAGTTATAGAACTAACATCACTTATTTCGTACTCAAATATTTCTTTTTTCTGAAAATCTTTCATCTTGGACTTGTCTTTTGGACTTCCGAAATACACCCCTAATTTTTTATCAAGTCTATCAACAATAATTTCATCCCCTCTGTTTCCTTTGTAGCCATAATTTTTGAGTAGATACATTACCTCTCCACCCTCTGCGTAGGTAGAACCGCTATTTGTGTTAGGAATTTTTGTAATAACCTTTGCGTCTGTATTTTTAGATATGAAATTTTGTACGGCTACTTCGTTTTTTTTCATATAAATTGTTCCTTTCATTGTATTGTTAGAAGTGTGTTTGATTTCTCCAACAATAATATAAATATCTTTATTCCGATTGTACTTTTTAAAATTATCTGATAATAACGAACCACCACCTATTGCAGTATAGCCTTGATTAGAATACATTTCAAGTATTTCATCTTTGGATTGAGTTGTTTTTGTCGTATCAATAAACACTCCATTAGGCAAGTTTACCTCACCACCCTCTGCGTAGGTTAAGCCTCCTTTTTGGGTTTTTAAAAACTTTTCATAAGTCTTTATATAATTATCTAAAGAAAGATATAGTACATCTGCACTTGCTCTATTGAATTTTGGATTTTTATCGTTCTTATCACTATTCAAATCATTTTCTTCTGACATAAAATAAACTCTACCATTCAATATATTTATTTTAACAAGTGGCATTTCTCCACCCACCATATTGTCCGTTTCTACTCTCGCCAAAATCTCCCCATCTTTAAGTGGGATATGTGAATAATAATTCTCATCATAATTATCTAGTCTATATAAGTAATAAGAACCAACCATTCGGTTATTTATTTTATGAGAAAAAGAACCGAATGAGTTTTGATTTGTGTTTTTTGATTTTCTGCTTTCCCATTCTTTTCGTGATTGTGTATTATCGCTTAAATCGGTAAATATTATCTCTCCACCTTTAGCGTAAGTATAACTTATCATATCGGGATTGAAACTATCTAACTCTTTTTTCGCCCATCTTTCTGCATCTTCATATGTTTCAAAATACTTTCGGTCAGTAGAGTAGTTTTTATCCTTATTCATAAAATCTATGTAAACCTCATTTACTTTCCCGCCTTTATCTTTTTTAGGAACAAATGCAGTAGGCTCAAATGTATAATGCTCTTGAACTATATCTTCGGTTTCTTCAATATTGTCAAACTCTTTATTTGAAATATTTCTGTCTCGTTTTACATCCGACAACACACTCATTGCGTTTTTCTTAGATGCTTTATGAATACTCTCTTTTGCCTTTTCTTTTGTGTAGTGAGCAACCGCCCTACCTTTTTCATAGGCTTTACCACCGACTTCTTTGGCTTTACCAAAATACTTTTTTAGTTTACCACCCTCTGCGTAGGTATTTTCAAATAAATCTTTCAAATCAGTAGTAGAATAACTTACTTTCTTCCCTTTAGTTCTTTCCAATTTACTTAAACTCTTTTTGTCTTTCTGAATACCTTTATAGCCATTTGATGTTTCTTCTGTAATCTCAAAAGTCATAGTTGGAATATGTTTATGCCTATAAATCCGTCCACCCTCTGCGTAAATATTTTTTTCGTATTCTTCTTTAGATATTTTTTTAGCGTTGGGTATGTTAGGAGAAGCAATATTGGTTCTTTCGTATGTCTTACTTATTTCTCCGTTTTCATTATTTTCGACTTCAAAATAGTTATACTCTACATTTCCACCCTCTGCGTAAGAATTTTTACATTCATCACTACAATAACCACTATTATATTCTCCATAATAGTATTTTCTACAAGATTCATTATCGCAAGAATATTCAGTCTCATCTTCTGCGTAGGTAGAATCTTTAGGCAAAGTAACAATATCTCTGTTCGTGCTTGTGCTAAACTTACTTCCTTTGCTTGAATAGTGATAAGTTGATTTTATTTTATTATTAAAAACATAAATGGCATCAAGTGGGTTTGTCCTACCTATTTCTTCATCATCTTTATCTAAAGGAAAATAAAATTTATCCCCTTTTTTTAATTTGGAAAGGTTTGTTTTTATCTCTCCACCTTTAGCGTAATCCATAGGAGAGTCAGCAGTCATAATTCCGCCTCTATTATACATAGAGTTTCCATCAAGGTCAAATTTTTCTTCTATTTCATCAAGAGAAACATAATCATCCTCCTCAAAAGTTCCCGTTTCATCTGAAATAACTCTCAGATTATACCCCTCAAAATCATCAGTATCTAATACTATGTCTCCTTTTTCTGTTTCTATATAGTAACTAAGGATATCTGCGTACATTGGCACATCCTCTGCCCATGAATCTAATTGAAACATTTCATACTCATTGTAGTTTCCTCTTGGGTCTCCACCTCTGTGCATCCTTAAAATCATCAAGGCTTCCCCATAAGCAGAATCGTCAGTAAGCACACCAAAATCTATTACACCTCCCCACCAAGAAGAATTATAAGTATTATCTTGCTGATACTCCTTTAACTCTAAAAGAGCATCTTGAAGTTCTTCTATGTCATTTGCCTCGTTGATTTCATCCTCGTAATCGTATGCTTCTTCGGAAATCTGAAACACTAAAGCCTTTGCATTTTCAAGAGATATTTGTTTCTTGTTGAGCCATTCTTCTCCCGTTCCCTTATCGTTATAAGCGGGATAGTTTTCGTATTCCCAACTTGACCCATCAGTATTTCTTGAAACTGACCTTGAAATGTTCTTTACTTTTATCATTAGGAATTGTTTTTAAGAGTTCTTGCTTGTTTTATAGTAGTGGCATCATACTTACTTGGATTAGACAACACTCTTTGCATAAATGCCTCTACGGAAACACCTCTCTGATTGGCTTTCTTTGTAAATTGATTATCGGCATTCATAATGCCCCCACCATGTCTTTTAACCATATTGTTAACCAAATGTGCGGATTGTTCTTTTATACCTTTATACCTTTTTGGATTTGCAATGACTTTTTGAGCAAGTTGTTTACTTGTTAGTCCTCTTGCATCTGCTTTTGCTCTAAAACTTCCTCTATTGGATTTTTTAACCCCTTTAGTGCCACCTTTTTTTCCCGTATCTAACCAAAGTTTACCACCTTTAGCAAATTCGTCATCATCACTTAAACTATAATCTTCATTTATATGTTTTGCGATTTCATAATAATTAACATCATTTAAAAAAGCATTTGCATAACTAATTGCTAGTTCGGGATAATTTTCTAACCCCTCCTCTACATAACTTTCTAATAGGTCTTTTGTAATTGGCTCTCCATCATTGTATTCATCCCATTCTACACCATCTACCATTTCTAAATTAACTCTCCAAGTAGCATAGTTTGTCCATCCATTATAGCCTCTATCAGTCATTCCACCCAATGCGTAGGTAGTTTTTTTAGAAACTATATATGATGTGCCATAATATCCTTTTCCATTATCTTCTACATTATATCTTTCAAAAAAAGAAGGGGGTAAATTTGAAGCGTCTTTGCTTGTTAGGTGTAAAATTATTTTACCGCCTTTTTTTTCCATATAATAATCTCCACTTGGCTCGTAGATATTGAGTTTTAATTCTGCTTTAGTTAATACTCCACCCTCTGCGTAGGTAGTTACCATAGGATATTGACCATCTTTTGAATATTCATCTGAAATTTCGTAAAGATAGTTCCCGTTTTTGTCTGCAACTTCAATAAACCAAACCCTTTTAAATTTACTTTTCGCTAAACTTATAATAGATTTAGGTGTGCTGTTTTTAGGTATTTCAATATCCCCTAAATGAAATGCTCTACCCGTTCCACTTTCTTTAAATCCAATAACCGAGCCTTTGTATTCTTTATTTTTATCTATCTTTCCACCCTCTGCGAAATTAACAGAACTAGATGACATTTGAGATTGAGTAATATTTTGAACAGAACTTGCACCATCAGTCAGACCACCATACATGAACTTCTTTAATAGTTTGTCAATGTCTGAGCGTAACTTAATCAGAAATTCTTTTTGTAAGTCTTTATCGTGCTTTCCTAGTGCGGTTGTTATAGAAGTAATAATATCTTTTGTATCTACCTCTAACTTGGCAACGATTTTCTTCCCCTCTTTCTTTACCTCTTTTTTGACCGCCTCTTTAACTTTTACTTCGACTATCTTCTTAACCTCTGCTTTTTGCTGAGTAGGAGTTTTAGTCTTATCTTTGGCTACTTGCTTTTCGACAATTGGCTTAATCTCTGACTCTACTTTTTTAGTAGCATCGTCCTCTATCTTTTTTATTTCTTTTTCTACTTTATCCTCAATTTTCGTAGCAGTAGTTTCTAATGTGCTTGTCGCTTTCTTTTCTGTTGTTCCCTTAATAACTTTGTCCTCCGCCTTGAGTTTAGTAACTCTTTTCTTATTGTCATCTTTTGCTTTAGTCTCGGCTTTTTTTCTAGTAGTGGCTTTGCTTCGTAAACTTTTATATTGCTCAAGAATATCCTCACATTCTTTTTCAGTTTTACCAACTTTTTTTAGAATATCGGCTTTAGTCAAGGCTTTTTTAGTGGTAGAAACTGCCTTTTTCACGACTTTTTTCACGACTTTTTCTACCTTTTTGACTTCTTTTTCAGTTTCGCCTCCAACTTCCTCAAAATCTTTAGCAAACTTGTCTACTATGTTCTGAAATTTCTTACGAAAACTTTCGGGTTTACTCTTGTCTGATGCTAATGCTTTGAATTTTGCATATTCATCTTTACTTGGTTTATTGGACATAATTTTATTTTTTAATACAATATTGTTGCAATTTACAAATTTAAAACAAATTTAACTTATATTCTGATACAAATTAGGTATATTTTAATAATACTTGTAAGTCTTTTATATCGCTATTTATTATTACTTTTTCTTCTTCGTTGGAATAGTTAATTAAACTCTTTAACGCTTCTATATCTAATATTATATTTTGTTTATCAGAATTTTCATCTTTTTTAAATGGTACATTATAAGAAATTTTATATTTATCTAAAACTGCCTTAAACGACTTTTTTAAATCCTCAGATGTTCTTTCAGAGGCTATAAACCTTCTCATCCCATCTACTTCTGCTTGATTTATCTTTTCCATCTAAGCGTATTCATATGCTAACCTTAAATTAGAAATATCTTCATCTATTTCTTTTATTTCCTCTTCACTTGAATATTTCTTTAAGGTTTCATAGTTTTCAATATCCTCTAATATTTCTTGTTGTTCGGCATTTATTTCTACCGCTTCATCAATTTTTTCGGGTTCTTCATGTCCCGTAGAAAAGATAGACAAATAATTATTCCCTAAATATTCTGCGTTTGGTGTGGCGAATGAAACTGCCCTTGCTCTAAACGAATTTCCCTCTCGGATTTCCTCTTCCGCTAATTCTTGTTGCACTCTCTCTACCTCTTGAACTAACTCTTCAAAAACTTCCTTTGTAAATAATTGTGTTTGTTCAAGTTTAAAAGAATTAACCTTTTCAAGAGACTCGTTTAATTTTATCTGTATATCGCTTATTGTATTTATATTATTCGGTTGTAATTTATCCTTATAAGCAACATTAAACTCTGCTACATCTCTTGGGAATTTATTGAAATACCATTGATGATTTTCATTGTAATATAAGCCAAAATTCTTTGTAAATGACTCTTGGCATTCTATCCATGTTTTTTGATTGGAGTACAATTCTTGTATATTATATTTTGTGTCAAACCGCAAAAACCCATTACTACTATCTTCTCTAAACAAATAACATAATGGAGTTTTCCAATAGTATTCCATTCCAATGGGAAGTATATGTTTTTGTGAAAGAGTTTCTTGGTCTATCCAATTAGTTATACTACTACCGCCTACCCTAAGAGCATTAATCGTTTGAGGATATTTAAAGTCAGTAGGAATCTCTGCATCTACCAAATCAATATTTATAGCCTTTAAATACTCGTTAGAATCATATAGGTTTTCCACCGCCTCTTTATTTGACCAAGTATAAGCATCGGGATATTTTGTAGGCTTTACACTTGTAGACTTTCTAGGTGTAATAAGAGTTACGTTTTTATCCGTAATTTTTATATCCTCTACTTCATCAATATCTACAATATAAGGAGTTAAATTGTCCCGAATGAATGAATCTCCTATTTGGGCTGAATATGCCCATAAAGAACTATTATTACCCACATAGAAAGAATACAAGTCTAATGAAAGATTTATGTTTTTTTCTAAGTTGTTTTTTTCATCATCTGTTTCATCGTCATCATTAAATTCTAAAAAAGATTTAATATCAGTTACGGAAAATGCCTTTGTAACCTCCTCTTCTGTTGCCTTGCTTTTATTAAATTTTGAATTGACAAATTCTTTTACGATTTCTTCTCGTTCAACCTCTTCTCGCCCACCATCAGTTATGTATGAATCTTGATTTAGATTAAGAATGAAATCTTCATATACGTTGTCATTGTATTTATTTAACACCATCGTAACCACACCTTTCTTCTTGCCTTTTCTACTATCGTACGATACTTTTTCTCCCAACATGAGGGGTAGAGTAGGTTGTAACTTTGTGTCTCTCCAATTTTTAGAATAACCTCGTGGAAAAGCAATTTTTTGCTCCTTATTAAACAACACCATTAAATCAATTATATCTTTAGCGGTATAGTTCATAACGCTTTTTAAAGTGTCTAATTGTGCGTTAGATTGTATTCCATTAGAATAACCGATATTCAAAGGACTATTATATTGTAATGAATACCAATTGTAATTATTGGTTAAATCTAAAAATGTAGGATAAAGATTTTTATAATCATCAAAATCAATTGAATCATTTAATGCTAATTTCTTTAGATAAATTAAATATCCCTCTTGGTTTATTAGTGTCTTTCCTATCAAATCGGGTCTCATTACGCTTAATAAGTAATATCCATTTAATATAAAATTCATTCTCACTTGACCCGACAGACTTTTAAAAACCACCTTTTCATACTTAGTGAAGATGTTCTCGAGCGATTTTAATCCGCTATATATTTCTGTTTCGTCAACTATTTCATCATCAAGTTTTTCTGACTTATTCTCTCGTTCTAAAGTAGCAATAGCAACGGGGTCAGACATTAACTCATACTTTAATTCTGCGGGGTCAAAAGCAGTTGTATCTAACTCGTTTTTATTTCCGCTTCTTGTCCAAAATTGATTTATTCTTTCTGTTTTGTCTTGTAGTTTTTGAAACATAAAAACATCAATACAATCCGCCATCAATGGCATAACAATTCTAACATTTCCAAAAGCATTCCCTTGTCTCCAAATCCTACCCTCTACTTGTACTTGGTCGGTTGGATTAAAATCTAAAAATATATTATACAATACCGAAGCATAGTCTTGTAGATTAATGCCCTCCTTAATTGCCTCTGACCCCAATAACACTTTTACTCTTTTACTATCGTCAATTTGCTTATATCCTCCCGTTTCTGAATTTAATGTTCGACCTAAAAAATAATCTTGAACCTCTGATTTATTTTTATATCTTTTTTTACCTACATAATTTCCTTTACCCGATATAATTCCTATTTCATTTATATCAAAACCTAATTCTTCTACAAGGTAATCTCTCAATAGCGGGAAAGCACTTACCCCAAAATTCATATAGATTACTTGTCCACTTACTACACTGCCTTCTTTTTCATGATAGTCTTTAACACTTCTTATACATTCCATTGTATAAAGCATCTTAGGGGAAGCCTCAACATATTCTTGAGCAGTTGGCTCTGTTTTGTAACCCGAACATTTAAATAAGTATGGATTCAAACATAATTGCCTACCCCACATTAAACATTGTAATGCTTTTGCTCCGTTTTTGGCTTTTTCCCCATCTGCACTACCATCTGTAAGGTCGTCGGGGTTTTCTATATCTATCTCTGTTCCCTCGTCGGTATCAGAATTTTTTGCGGATTTTGGTTTTTTGTATTTCCCAAGAGATGTAGTGTTTTGATTTTCGGGAGAACAAATTACATCGTAGGTTGGTGCGTTCTCGCCACCTTGAGCATACAATCGCACATCATTCCACAACATAACTTGCTTTTGACTTAGTTTTATTGTTGTAGAAATATGATTGGATTTAGCCATTTCTACCACTTTACCATTTACCTCTACTCTTTTTAATGGTAAAACGATTTTTTGAGGTCTTACTACTGCTTTATCTTCATCTTCCCTACTTGACTTATCAAAGGCACGATAAACTAATTTTTGCATAGCGATGATATTAACCCATCCCGTTAGTTTTTCTCTTTTAATAATCCTTAAATCGGTTGTAAAATCTTCCGCATATTCTACTTTAGCAAATAAATCGTAAAAATCTTTCATTATCCCTACGGAAGCCTCTTCTAACATTTCATAATTAAGAATTGTTAGTAATGAGAAAACTTGTGTTGGACTATTTGTAAATGGAGTAGCCGATAATAAAAGAGTATTTTTTATTTGACTTTTACTTTGAATATATCTTGTTAGCCAAAATAATTTTTCTGCTCTTGCGGATGCTTCTTTACCTCCACTTGTTTCTCTTATGGCACTATATGGATTTTTTTCTCTTGTTACGCTTTCTGACTCAGTTTGTTTTTCCGAAACCGCAGAAAAAACCTTTCCAAACAATGTATTAAAATTATGTGCTTCATCTACGCAAACAAAATCATACCCCGTAGTGTCTGAGTTGACAAATATTGGCTCTACAACTTTTGTTTGACCGCCCTTTGCGAAATCCTCTTCAAACTGATTTGTATTTGCTTCCTCAGTAGTGTTTTTTTCATCTTCTTGAGAATCATCGGTATCAACCTCAAATTCATTAAATAATGACTTCTTGCTCTTTAAAATATGATTAGTAAGTAATTGGGGAGTAGCAGAGGACTCGTTGCCTTGTAGATATATTCTTGCACCTCTTTCTAGCCAATCCGCAGTAATTGTCCCGCTTTCTTCGTCAAATATTTTTTCCTTTTCAAACTCAAAATTTAAAGATGCTTCATATGTACATAAATTAATGCCATCAACTGCGTTATTTGCTAATACATTATATTGACCCGAACCGTTATAAAACATATTCATACGGGTATTTTCTTTTGTTGGGTTGAAATCTTCCCCTAGTCCTCTTCTAATTTCTTGAGCAAACTGAAAATAAACTTGATTTGGAACTATTACTAATGGTCGTGAGCATAAGCCTAAATCTAACGCTTGCTTCATTACCATTATTGAGCAAAATGTTTTACCTATACCTACTCCATAAGCCAATCCTACCGACCCTTGTGCTAAATAATATCTTAACGCTTTTAGGTTGGCATCTCTTAATATAAATAAATGTTGATTATCAAGGTATTTTTTATAAGTAAATCCAATTGGTATCTGTTCTAATATTGGGTCTACATAAAAGTTAAAAGTTGAGTTCCATAAAATTTCTATTCTATTTTGGTCATTTGCTTCAAGTCCCTCTTCGAGAAATAAAGCGAATAGTCTTTGACCTACCCTCCTTGCATCGTCTTTTTCTCTCGCCCATTTTTCCTCGCCTTTCTTCTTGTCTTTTTTATAAGGGTTTTTAGTTGGAGAGATATATCTATCAACTAAATCTTGAACATTCTTTGTTTTATTTGACCATTGTACACCAAATTCTGCGGAAACCTCTCCACTACCCGCATCTTTACACCATAATAAAAATGCGGTCTGTAAAGTAATACTTTTTTTAGTGATGAAATTATTTGATGCCCTCTCAGTTCCATCGGAATTATAAGTTTTTTCTTTAAATATATCAATTTCTGATTCTCCTTTCTTAAAAGAAGTATAAATGTTAAAATTGTTTTTTATTTGGTCTCTATCTCTAACACTTATAAATTTTTCAACTTTAACTTCTTTAGCCATTGAGGAAGTAGGTAGCATTACAAGTCGCATTGCTTTATCTTCGGGTGCTACTCTAAGTCTGTTTTCCCATGTACTCAACCATGTGGGCATTAATACTTCTAAGTGAGTTTGATATATTTCTTCTCCAAAATCTTTTTTAAAATCTTCGGCATTTGATTCGTTTATTAAATCAGAATATTTTGTCCAAATATTTCCACTTTGATAAATAACTTTTGGTTGTAACCTCTCTCCAATAGGTGCGTTCTTTACAAAAAATAACTTGCCTTTTGTCATTAACTCTATAATAACATTTGGCGGAGTTGGATATTCAGAGCCGTATTTTTTTGCAAAATCTCCAATTAACTTCTTGCCATTTCTGTTTTGTAGCCAAATTAAAAATGCTCGTTTGTCATCATTAGATATCTGTGTGTTATAAAGTTTGTCAACTTCTTCCACAGAAAACATAGCATCTTCTAATTCCCCTAACTCACTTGCTTTTTTTAAATCAAATAAAATATCTTGGGATTTTTTCAAAAGTTTCTCCCCGTTTTTTATTTGGGATTCAACAAGTTTAGTAATGTCAAACTCTACTTTTGCCATTGAAATCAATGGGTCATCAGCAAAAACCTCTGCATAATTTTTATCTCGCCCATCGTCAAAATCCTCCAAAGTCTTTAATTCGCTGATGATTTCTTGTCCCCTTTGAACTGCCTCTCCCCTTAAAAAAGAAACTCCCTTTCTAATGAACTTGAAATCAAACATATCGTTATCATATCCCCCCGAAATTTCCCAAATCCCGTTTTCTTTTTTATTGTACTTAGTACGTCGAAAATCACGAGTGGTAGTACCCGATTTATATCTTAATTCATATCTATCATTGGTCAATGCATCTTTAAAATATATAGGTTCTATTACATATTCATCAAGTTCGGGCATTGGTGGATATCTAGGGTCGTCAACCTCTGCATTATTTGAATAAAAAATTGGAAAAGTGTCTTGTGCTTTAAAATCCCATTTCTCAATTGGTAATCCTAATTGTTCAAATTTATTGTAGATGTCATTTCTAAAACTTGCATCTGAATATTTTATTGACATAATGTTATGTTCTTAATCGTTAATGTAGTTAGGGTCTAAAATTCTCTCTTGTTCGCTTAATGCCTCCCCTATTGTCATATTATTATTGAACATTAAAGTCAACACAAACTCCTCAACCCCCTTACGAGAAGCATCTTTTTGAGACATCAATTTACACAAATAAGGTGTGTTTTTTTCATCGCACCA
>Ga0208148_1000827_pt1 | contig 11629 bp, 13 predicted proteins | sample DEB08_DNA_16_FD_184525 | JGI IMG/M metagenome (GOLD analysis project Ga0208148, IMG submission 184525) | Aqueous microbial communities from the Delaware River and Bay under freshwater to marine salinity gradient to study organic matter... | ecosystem: Environmental > Aquatic > Marine > Coastal ...
CGATAACATCATACGTGAAGATGGTGTAGGTGTTTCTTACTTTACTGATAATCCAATCCAAAATTAATGGAGTTTAGTGAATTAGTAAAAGTATTACAAATTAAAGAGCAAAGCTCTAAGCAACAAAACAAGAACAAACAAAGAACAAAAGTATTAAGAAAGAGGATTAAAAATGGCTGATAGTAAGATTAGTGATTTGACAGCATTAACGTCTAGTGCATCAGATGATATATTGCCTATAGTAGATACCAGTGCAACTGCTACTAAGAAAATGACTATAGAGAATATGTTTAAAAGCATACCTGTAAGTGTCGGTGTTAATGAAGGCACACCACTTGCTAAGTTGCACGTAGTAAGAGATGCGGTAAATCATTCAACGCAAAGTTCACTAGCACCAATATTTGTTGAAGATGATACAAGACCAGGCATTTTTATTTCAGGTAATTTAAACAACATAGGTATTATACAATTTGGTGATAACTCAGCTATTAACTCAGGTGAGATTTTTTACGATCATAGTGCTGACAAGTTTAGTTTTAGAGCTGCAGGTACTGTACAAGCAACTTTAGCTGATGGTGTTATTGCTCCAGAAACAGATTCAGATGTAGACTTAGGTACAACCTCTTTACGCTTTAAAGATACATTTGTAGATTCAATTACTGTTACTGGTGAAGTAGATGCTGTAACTTTAGACATATCTGGTAATGCTGACATTGATGGTATTACTAACTTAGACGTAGTAGATATAGATGGCGCAGTAGATATGGCTAGTACATTGACTGTAGCTGAAGCAATTAATGGTGCATTAAAAAGATGGACTGTTAAAACTTCTGCATATACAGCAGTAGCTGGTGACAGACTATTAGCTGATACTGCAACAACAGCTGCATTTACAATTACTTTACCTTCAGCACCTGCAGTGGGTGATGAGATTCACATACTAGATAGTGCTGCAAACTTTGACAGTGCTAATTTAACTGTAGCTAGAAACGGAAAAAAGATACAAGGATTAACTGCAGACTTAACATTGACTACAGAAAATACAGGTATTGGACTTGTGTTTATGTCTGATACATATGGTTGGAGAGTTTTAGTTGATGCATATGCTGTAGATACAACGGAGCTGTAATATGTCAGATATATATAATCCTAATCAGGATATACATATAGATAAAACAACAAGCAAACTTGTAGTAAAGAAATCACAAGATACTGAATCTATACTTAAAGCCAATAAGATAGCAAGAAACCATACAGAACAAAAAGGTGAGTTTCAACGTATAGCACAGATACCATTGATTGCATTACAAATTAAAACTAAAGAACTATTTGGTCATTCTAATTATCATCAATTACATGCAGATGATCAAAGAGATATTATTAAAAAGATGATTAATAGTAATGAGTTCGAAAACTTTAGAACAGGAAGTAAAAGGTTATAATGGCTTTAAACAATTATGCAAATTTAAAAACAGCTATTGCTAATTTCTTAGCACGTGATGATTTGACTACAGAGATAGATGACTTTATAGATCTTACTGAAGCAGACTTTAATCGTAGATTAAGAATAAGAGATATGGAAACTGTTGATAGTGCATTTACTATTGATGCAGCAACTGAAGCATTGCCTACAGGATTTTTACAGATAAGAAGTTTTATTTTAACTAGTGCTACTCCTGATAGAGTGTTATCATTAATGACTCCTTTTCATCAAGCTGATACACAAGACTTTACTAATACAGGTGTACCTAGAGCTTTTTCTATTGAAGGATCAAACTTTAGATTTAGTCCTGCACCTGATAGTTCTTACACAGCAAGAATAGTTTTTTATAAAGCCTTTGATAGTATTGATAGTACAACTACAACTAATACTATTTTAACAAAGTTTCCTGATATATATTTATATGGTGCGTTATATTATGCATCAACATTTATTAGAGGCATGGACCAACAAACCGTATTACAATTTAAAACTCAGTATGAAGCTGCAATTAAACAAGCAGAAGATGCAGATGCTTTAGATAAATACAATGGATCACCTTTAATTCAAAGATCAGGTATTAATATTAATCATTTAGATAACGTAAAATAATGCAGTTACCTTTTGCAGAATGGCTACCAGACCTACCAGATCATAATAATCCTGGTTCTACACAAGCTAGAAATGTATTTCCTGCAGTAAACAGTTATAGACCTTTTAATAGTATAGCTGCTACTTCCAGTAATGCGTTAACTGCTAGAGCGCAAGGTGGTAAAGCATTTAAATCTGATAGTGGTGTTGTATCTATATTTGCAGGTGACGCTACTAAGTTATATAAACTAACATCTAATGCTTTTGTAGATGAAAGTGGAGGTACTACCTTTAGTTATCCTGCTGAATCCTATTGGGATTTTATTAGATTTGGTGAAGTTGTTATTGCTTTTAATGGTGATGATGCACCGCAAGCGTGGACACTAGATAGCTCAACAGACTTTGCAGCATTAGCTGGATCACCTCCAGTATTTAGACATGCAGCAGTTGTAGGTAATTTTGTAGTTACAGGATTTCAACCAACGCTACAAAATAAAGTACAATGGTCTAGCTTTAATAGTCCTACTTCATGGACTGTAGGTACTAACCAATCTGACTCTGAAACATTACCAGAGGGTGGTGTAATTACAGGAGTTACTGGTGGACAGTTTGGATTAATATTTCAAGAGTCTCGTATTACTCGTATGGATTATCGTGGTGGTAATGTAGTATTTTCTTTTAGAAGAATAGAAGATAACAGAGGAGCTGTACAAGGTAAGAATGTAATCCAAGTTGGAAACCTTGTATACTTTCTATCTGAAGATGGTTTTTATGTTACTGATGGTTCTAGTGCTAAACCTATTGGTGCAAATAAAGTAGATCGTTTTTTTTATAATGATCTAAAGTTTGCATTAAGAGAAAGAGTAAGAGCTTCTTATGATCATGAAAACAAATTAATTATGTGGTCTTATCCTTCTGCTACTGGTAATAACTCTGGTACATTAAATGATAAGATATTAATATTTCACATAGCTAGTAATAGATGGTCTATTGTAGAATTAGAACATGAAGTTATTATAGATTACCTATCACCTGGATTTACTTTAGAAGAACTAGATGACTATCCTACATCAGGTACAAATGATTTAGATGCAATAACAGTATCACTAGACAGTGGTGTATTTATTGGTGGCTTAAGAACAGTAGGTGCATTTGGTACAGATCATAAGCTAGGATCTTTTAATGGTGATGCATTAGAAGCTGAGATAGGAACTTCAGAGACAGAATTATTTCCAATGAATAGATCTTTAGTTACCCATGTAAGACCTATAGTAGATACTACTGCTGCTACAGGAACATTAAGTTTTAGAAACAGAGTTGCTGATACTGCTTCTAATACTGCTGCTGCTAGTATACATGCTACAGGTACAATGCCTTTTCATAAATCAGCAAGATATTTTAAATTTAACTTAACTATACCTGCAGCTACCACGTGGTCAGATGCACAAGGTATAGATATAGAAGCAATCAAAGAAGGTTATAGATAATGGCAAGAGATTATTTCAATGAATTATTAGCAAAGTATAATAACATATTTTATCCTAGCTCGTCTCAAAGACAGTTTGATACCTTAAGAAATGATTTGCGTAGAGAAATATTAACGCCACAGTTTGAACAAGCTCGTATGGAATATCAAAATATGTTAGCTGGTACTGGTTCAAGTAGAAGAAGTGTAGATGCTACTGAAGGTGGAGAGCAACAACAAATAATTATTAATCCTACTACAGGAGCTACTGAGATTGTTACTCCTGAATATAACAGACAGTTTAGAACTGATGATTTAGATTTTAATCCAGGTGGTCGTGGTATCTTTGAAAACATTTATGATGTAGATGAAGGTAGAATAGATCCTAGAACTGGCAGACCTAAAGATGAAGAAGTAGTAGAAGATACTAATACTGGTTTAATAAGTGATACTGGTCGTGGTCGTGGTGAAGGTAGAGATAAAGATACTGGTATGCAATATAGTCATGAAGTTATTAATGGCGTAGCTTATAGAATTAATAATGAAACTGGTGAAGTTTCTATGTTAGACGGTTTAGATGCTACGATAGCTAAAACATTAGCAGGTTATGTAAACAACTTTACTATAGGTGGTATATTAAATCGTAATGAAACTTATCAAGATAAACTTGATCGTATTAAAGATATAAGTGAAGAAGCATATAATGAAGTAACTGCAAATGTTAGAGAACAAGCTCGTGTTAACAAAACCTTTGATGGTGATGATGATAACGAAACTACATTTGATAAACTAAAATCATTAACAGATAAACTAAAAGGTTACTTTGGTGAAGATACTGATAAAGATCCAGATTCTACTGGACCTACTGGACCAGGTATAGGTGGGTTTACTGAAGCAGATGCCAATCGTGAATCATTTAGAGATCCTAATAGAGATGGACCTAGTGGTCCTACTGGACCTAGTGGACCAAGAGATGGTGGTAATCCAGGCGGTGATCCAAGTGGACCAACTGGAGGTGGTAGAAGTTGTTTTGTAGAAGGCACTGAAGTTGAAATGGCTAATGGCAATACTAAAGAAATTACTACTATTAAAGTAGGCGACAAAACTAGAGGTGGTATTGTAGAAACAACAATGCAATGTTTACCTGCAAGAATTTACAATTACAAAGGTGTGTTAGTTTCTGGATCACATTGGGTGGTAGAAGATAATCAATTTGTGGCAGTAGAAGATAGTAAGCATGGAGTTTTAACTGATAAAATAGAGCCAGTATATACGCTTAGAACTTCTAAAAATAGAATTTGGATTAATGATATCGAGTTTGGTGATTTTGAAACAGGTAGCGAAGAAGATTGGAAACCATATTATGAAGTTATTAAACAAAAACTTAACAAAGAGTTAAGAGATGGCAAGTAAACAAAACTTAGAATATGTTTATAACTATCCTGCTTATACTTTAGAAGGTATATTACTATCACAATATGAGTTTCAATTAGTAGCAGAGGATGTTGTAAATCAATTAGTACGATATCATAATGTAGAAAATCAGGAGGTAGCTGCATGGTTTCTGACGTAGATCAATGTAGAAATTGTGAACATAGTTGTCATTGTGGTAATGGTGGTGTTTGTGTTTCTTGTAAATGTGCTAACTGTGAACATAATCCATTAGACGAATTTTGGAAAAAACTTAGTGATGGCTTTAAAGAAAGTGTTGAGTAATGGCTCATACCTATAAAAATTCTAAAGTAGATCTTACTACTACTAATGCTACTGCATTAATTACTGTAGCTGCAGGCTCTACTATTATTATAAAATCTATTGTAATATGTGAAGATAGTAACAATGATGATAGTATATCATTAACAATAGTTAATGGAGATGATACCTTTCAGTTTTTAAAAGATACTTTTGTTGGGGCTAAATCTACTATACAAGGTATGGGTGGACATAATGCTACATTAGTATTAGGTGAATCTGATATACTTAAAGCTACTGCTGCAACTGCAAATAGACTACACGTGATAACAAGTTATTTAGAAATTACATGACAATACCTGTACTTATACCTACAGACAATGTTAAAGAAGCTGAACCCTTTGTTCTAGAATCTATAGACAAAGCATTAAAGTATTCTGGTAATCATTATAATCTTAAAGATGTAATGGATTCAATCTATGATAATAAAGCACAGCTTTGGATATTATGGAATGAAGATAAAAAAGATAAATACCAAGGTTGTATTGTATCTAAAGTTATAACTAGACCTAATACTAGATCTCTTAATCTGTTTATTGTAACAGGTAAGAACAGAAAGTTATGGCAAGATAAAATAGAAATAATAGAGAAGTGGGGTAAGCAACAAGGCTGTACTCATTTAGAAACATATGCTCGACCAGGATGGTCTCGCATACTTAAACAACATAATTATAAAGTAACTCATTACTTATTAGAAAGAAAATTGGAGGAATAATATATGTCATTTGGATCCGATGACCCACAAGTATCAAAAGTAGTAGGAGGCGTTTACGAGGAAGCTGAACCTTATATATCTGATATTATGACAGAATCAGCTCGTTTATATGCGAGTGATGTTGGCAGAAATTATTATCCTGGATCTACAGTTGTTGATTTTTCACCACAAACTCAAGCTGCTTTAGATTTACAAAAAGCTCAAGGCATGGATATGATGGGTGGTAGTAATTACTATGACCTAGCTGCTGGTACCTTTGGTGGTATGGCATCTGGTGCTGCAGGCGATTCTTATATGAATAGAGGTCTAGGTGCTGGCATGGGTAGTGCTTATGCTAATCGTGGATTAGGATTAGGTTATGGATCTGCTGATCCTGGTAGAGATGCTTATACAGAAATACAACCACAAGGTGAATATCTTTCTGGAGTTAGATCTGGAATCTTAAGTGATGTTATGGGTGAAGTACAATCTTCATTTGGTGGTATGGGTAGAACAGGAACTAGTCCAGGCGCACAGCAAGCTGTGTCTAGAGGCTTTACTCAAGCCTATGCTCCTATTGCACAATCTGCTGCAGAAGCAGAAAGAGCTAGAGAATTAGATGCAAGAGAGTCTGCTATTGGTAGACAGTTTACTGGTGGTAGAGAAGCCTTAGATAGATTGTATCAAGGCAGTCAAGCAGATATGACTAGAGAACAACAAGCTAGAGCTGCACAACTAGGTAGACAATATGGTGCATCACAAGCTGACATTGCTAGAGAGCAACAGGCTAGAGAAGCTATGTTTGGTAGAATGGGTACAGGAGCTGAAGGTATACAAAATATTCAAGATCTATATGATAGACGTAGAATGGCAGGCGTAGGAGCTGTTGGAGAAACTGGTGCTGCTTATGAAGATCTTGCAGCTAGAACTTTACAAGATCGTATCAATAGATATGAGTTTGAACAAAGATCACCATACGATAGATTAAATTCATTTATGTCACCTATCTTAAGCATTGGATCATTTAACAATCCAAGCTATGAGTACTCAGGTGGTGGTAGTAGATTTGGTTCTGCATTAGGTGGAGCGCAAGCTGGTTACAATTTAGGCAATTCATTTGGCATGGGAGGCTATGGAGCAATCCTTGGCGGTCTTGGCGGATTATTAGGATAGGAGATTATTATGGCAAACGGATTATTAACTGATCAACAAAGAGTAGCTGGTTCTACAGCACAACAAGAACAAAGTTTATTTGACAGAATATTTGCTGGTAGAAAAAGCAATATAGCAGGAGATATCTTTAAACCAAAACCTGAAGGTTTTTATAGTACAAAACAAAAAGATGAAATGGCTGCAGGATCACAAGCTAGAGAACAAGCATATGGTCAAGATACTACTAGTATATCTGATAAACAAAGAATAGAATCACAATCTTTATTACCAGAAGCTACAGTTACAGGTAAATCTTTTAAAGATAAATTAAACGCAGTAGCTGATAAAATATTTAATATGCAATCAAATGATCCAGAAGGATATGCTGCAATGCTAAGTGGCTTAGATTTATATAGTAGATCACAAACACAAGACTTTGCTACTGCAATGTTAGGTAATAATAAATATAATAAAGATCAAGCTGCAGCATTAATGCAAGCTAATATGAATGCTACAACACAAAAATTAAATGAAATGAAAGTTTTAAAAGCAGAAAAAGATATGACTGCAGTTGAAGCTGCTTCTACAAGTGAAATAGAAGTTGCTAAAGGTATAGTAGGCGGTAAAGTAGATAAAGATGATGTAGATAGTATTGCTAATTATATTGCAGGTGACGCTAAAGTTTTAATGCAATCAATACCTGGTTTAGCTTATAATCAAGCTGTCGTTATTGCATTTCAACAAGCACAACAAAGTGGTATTTTAGAACAAAAAGGATTCTTTAAGAAAAGATTACAGTTTAATCCTAATGCTGCTGTAATAAAAAGTTATACATTAAAACAATTACAAGATGCAAATCCTGGTTTATCAGAGGAAGCAATTAGAAAACAAGCTAAAGCTGATGGTGTAACTATAAGATAATGGCTTTGATTTTACCATCAAGCTCATTAAATTTACCAGAAGCTAAATTAAATACACCTGATGAATCTTTAAGTTTATCTCTAAATTTACCTGAGATACAACAACCTAAAGGATTCTTTGAAACATTAAGAAATCCATTAGACTTAATGAGATATGAAAGTTTACCAGTTGCATTGTTTCAAGGTCTATCTGGTAATACTAAAGAAGTACAAGCTAAAAGAGCAGAAACTTTTATAAAACAAAATCCTAATCTAAGAGGTAGCCCTGAATATCTAGAAGCAGAAGCTGTATTAGAAAGATATAGTTATACTCTAAATGATGAACCATTTAGTATAGATGCTTTGAAAGAAGCAGTAAAAACTAATCCAGGTGCTATGGGTGGTGAGTTAATAAATGCATTTATGGCAGATCCATATCTTATATTTACACCACAATTCTTAGGAGCTAATGCATTAACTAAATTCTATCAGGCTAATAAGATCTTAGCTAAGACACCAAGACTAGCTAGAGGTGCTGCAGTTGGTACTATAGCTGTACCTGAAGGTGCTGCATACTCTGCTATTATGCAACTAGGAGAAGGTAGAGAGTTTGATACTAATCGTCTTGCAGTTGAGTCTGCATTAGGTGGTGCTATGGGATTAACATTAGGAACTGCATGGGGTGGTTCTGTAAATCTTATAGGTAAAGAATTAAATGTTACAGCTAGAATGAAAGAACTAGCTAAAACAGATCCTAAAGTAAAAGAAATACTTGATAATCAAACTATGGCTAATGGTAAGCCAAAAGGAATTACACAATTACAAGATGATTTTATTAAAGCGATTTCTGGTGAATTAGACGAAGCTAATGTTAATGCTGAAGCTATACGTGCAAAAACTGATACACAAATTAAAACAGCATTTGATGCTTTTCAAACTGATGCTACAAATAGAACTATATTAAAAACAATAGCTAAAGAAGGTACTGCACCTTTTGTAGCTGGCAGTGCATTTGGTGTTGGTGGTTACATTGCTAGTGGAGAAATAGAAGATGGTATATTAGCTGGTGCTGTAGCAATAGGTGGTGTTGGTACATTTAAAGCATTAAGTAAATATATAGATAGATTAGATAATATTAAAAGAGGATCAGAAGTTAGTTCTAAACCTACCTTTAATAGATTTAAAACACAACTTAAAGAAATGGGTTATAAACCTGAAGATGTAGGCATGAAAGCAGATCCTGATTTTTATGCTAGTCCTAATGTTAGAGATAAAGATTTAGCTATCTTAGGTAAACAACAAAGATACTTAGACTCTGCTGGTAAAACAGTAGGTGTTTATATCGTTAGAGACTTTGAAAATATTGTAGGTGTTAATAATGTATTAGCAAACCAACTTAAACATAAGTTTATGAAAGAGTTTCCTATTGATCCAAAAAGAAATGATGTAGTTATTAATTATATACAAGGTAGAGCTAAAGCATCAGAGTTAAGTAAGTCAGAATTAAAAGCAGCTAAAGCTGGTCAAGACTTCTTAAAAAGAATGTATGATGGTTTCTTAAAAGATAGTGAATTTAATGTTGCATTTAGACAACAATATTTACCAGGTTTCTTTAGACAATCTACATTAGATTCAGAAAGTACTGTACTCAATAAAATGATGAGTATGTTTACTGAAGAAACTAAAACAAAAGCAATGAAGGGTAAACTTGCTGCAGAAGAATCTAAAAAAATTCCTAGTTATGACGAAGGTAAAGCTATGGGATTAGAACCAAGATATGATAATCTTGCAGATATTTTAAAAGCATATACTGAATCTATAGGTAGAGCAGTAGCACAAAAAAAACTAGGTAAAAATTTACAGAACGCTGAGATTAATGGTCGTAATACTAAAACTGGTAAACCATTAAAGTTAATGTATCTTGGTAAAAAACCATTAGGTGTTGAACCAAACGAGTTTATAGATCTTAAACATGATTTACTAATTGATTTAATACCTGCTAACAAAAAAATTATGAATCAAATAAATGGTGCAGTTGAAAGATCTGCTATACCATTTAATGAAAAATTTAAACTTAGAAAACAATTAATAGATGATGCATATAAAGAAGGTCGTTTAAAACCAGCATATGTATTTAAACCTGCTGCTAAAAGTTTACAGTTCTTATTAGATGCTAATGAAGAAAAAGGTTTACTAAGAGCAGTATCAAATCTTAACTTCTTACAAAAAAGATTAAGTGTAGGTTACTCATTCTTTCACGCTGCAGCTCTTATGGAGTCTATGATATTTGCAGGAGTTGGAGTTACTAAAGCATTAAATGTTCCTATCTCTTACTTCAGAGGTAAACAAACATCTGCTAAAAAACTAATGTTAGAAGGTGGTAATGGTGATGATTACATAGTAGCTTTAAAAGCTGGTGTAATGTTTTCACATCCTGATGATATTGGTTATCACAGATTTTATGATCTACTTAATAATGCACAAAGACTAGGTGATAAAGTAGGTGGACCATTTGGTAAATATTTAGTAGGTCAAGGTATAGATAAACTAGTTGTTAAACCATTTAAGTTTATTGATGATGTAACTTGGGATCATGTATTTAACCAAGGTAAACTATATACATTTCAGACTGCAAGATTACAGTTATTAGAAAATCCAAGAACAAAAGATTTAACTATAGCTGAAATAAATCAAAGAGCTGCAACATTTGCTAATGATGCTTATGGTGGTTTAAACTGGGCGCAGTTATATGAAGATATATCTAACCCTATATTAAAAAAGATAGCAGGTGCAGCTTATACACCATCAGGTAGAAGATATATGCAGTTAGCTTTATTTGCTCCTGACTGGACTACTGCTAACTTAAGAATATTAGGCAGGGCTTTACCTGGCGCAAACAATGATGCTTTATCTAGAAAGTTATATCAAGCCTATGCTATTAGAGCTGGTTTAATATATGCTACCTTTGGTAGTGCATTACAATATATGTTTACTGGTAAGTCGTTACTAGAAAACAAAGACCCAACTAAAATAGATTTGGGTAATGGAGACACAATGGTTTGGTCTAAACAATTAATGGAACCGTTGCATTGGGCTGTACACCCATATAAAACCTTAGTATCAAAACAAGGTAGTACACTTAAACTAACTGAACAATTATTATTTAATAAAAAGTTCTTGACAAGTCCGTATCCTAGTCCTATCAGTGAAGAAGATTTATTCTCGCTTTATAGAGCTAGAGATTATGGACAACAAATTGGCGAATCTTTTATACCATTTTCTTTTAGAACACCGATTCAACAGATGATGAAAGATGGCGTACATTTTCAAGACGCAATTAATTTTTTGCTTGGAAACTTTGGACACCCAGTTTACCCTGAAGGTAGACAGTTTAAATATCCAGGTCTTAATATAAACTAGGAGAAAATACAATGGCTGGAACAGGCGTAGGAAAATTTAGTTCAACAGCAAGTAACAATACAAGTAACTTGACTGTAAACTTTGCAGAGAACATGGCACCAAGTAATGTCAATAATGCTGCAAGAGAACTCATGGGTCACATGAGAGATATGTACGAACAACTTGGAGACGGATAC
>Ga0208148_1000831_pt1 | contig 11595 bp, 24 predicted proteins | sample DEB08_DNA_16_FD_184525 | JGI IMG/M metagenome (GOLD analysis project Ga0208148, IMG submission 184525) | Aqueous microbial communities from the Delaware River and Bay under freshwater to marine salinity gradient to study organic matter... | ecosystem: Environmental > Aquatic > Marine > Coastal ...
CTACATTACTATTCATATTTGATTATACGAGGGAATAGTGAACTAACTCGACTTTATATTACTACTCGCAGATTTCTCTAGCAACTAGTGGAACATTGTTACTTGCAGTATAACTTTTGTACTTTATAAAGCAATTCATAGTTTCTAATTTATCTTTCATTACTTCATATACTTTATCGTGTGAGTACTTTGCTACTTTACCATTTTTAAAGTTAACTGTTATTATTGCATTTTTACCGATTAGAGATTTTCTTATTACAAATCTTTTGCTATTTATATTCATATTTATTTATTTATTTATTATTATTTATTTTAGTTATTTATATTATCTATTGAGTTTCGTATTTACTTTGTAAAAGTAATAGTATTATTTAGTTATTATTTTTAGTTAGTAGATATTGCGCTGAGTGTTTCATTGTGTAATTCTTTTGTTATTTGTTACGTATATATTATCTTTGTAGTATCGTATTTAGTTTGTAAGTTGTGTGTGACAATATGTCAAAATTTCTAGACAAAATGTCATATAAATATAATTAAATAAAATAGTGTAAAAAAAAATAGTAAATGTGAAAAATTCTAAAACAAATGTGTATGTGTAGGCGGGGCCCGGTTTTTTAGTTTTAACTTTTATATACAAACGTAGTGCGGGGGGAGGGGGGCAACACAACCTCCCAATATTTACAATAACTTTTTATAGGACATTAGGTAGTTATAGTATACTAGTAATAGGCTATTGTCCACTTTTTAAATAATTCATTTACTATGTAATCATATATACATATGAAATCATCACCAATCAGATTAACAAAACAAAAGCTATCACCTAAAGCTGCTGCAGCTAAGAAAGCACGTGATATTGCTGCTGCTAAGACTACAGCTAGAAAACGTAAGAAAGCACAGAATCAACGCATCGGCCAAAGATCTGATTCAGACTTACATCATGATGGTACGAAAGTGAAGAGAATATCAATTAAGAATAACCGCGGTTTTTATGGTCGTGGTACAAAAACAGAGTAGCATGGCATTTAAAATGAAATCTTCAATAGCTAAGCTAACTGATGCAACATCTGAGCATAACAAAAAGCTAAAGGCAGAGTATGATAATAAGATGCAAGCTTATCAAGATTCAACTGCTTCTTATCAAAACGAGTTAAGGATAAATGAGCTAATGAGAGATCCAAAAGGTTATGATATGAGTAAAGACCGACCAGAAAAACCAGGAGATATTTTTAATCCTAATAAAGTTATAGATGAATACATGAATTTGACACGCGAAAATTTTGATCGTAGAATTTATGATGATAAAAATAGAAGAACTATAAACACAGAATACGATGATACTGCTGAAGCAGACACAAGTGTAGGTAGTAAGTTTGTAGGTAAAAGAAGAAAAGAAGGAGATCCTTTGTATAGTGAAGATCCGCTTGGTGAGTACCAGCTTCCTTCAAGAAAGATGATTGAAAACAAAATGAAGCCTACTAAGCCAGAAAAGCCTAACTATAGAGAGAACCAAAAGATTGTAATGATGAAGTCTAAAAATCTTGAATTTATCCCTACAGGAGAACAAGAGTTTAAACCTAAAAAAGCTTTACCACAAGAGTTGTCAAAGTCAGATTATTTTACAGTAACATCGAAATACCACCACTCTGGAGACAAATATATACTAAAAGACTCAGCAGGTAGAGAAGTTGATAGAGTTACAGAAAAAGAGTATAAAGAGAAATATGGAGACATACTACAAAGAGGTACAAAAAAGTATGGAAAAGAAAATTTACAACGTAGGTTGTACATAAAAAAATAAAACAATGAAAAAAAGTAGCGCATTTAAAATGAAAGGTCCTGGTAAGAAGTCACCGGTTAAAGCAAACAAGAAGCTAATAAAGCAAGCTGGTGAAATAGGTAAGAAAGGGCGTAACAAACTTAAAGAAATGATTTTTGATATACCTGCTTCAAGATTATTAAAGAAAGCTAAAAAAGCAAAACAAGACTTTAAAGACAATAAAAAACTAGATAGAATGCTAGGTAAACTATATAACTTCTCACCTTCAGAGGTTAAAAAAAATAAAAAATAAAACTATGAAAAAAGGTCCATTTAAACTAAAATCTGGTAACAAACCTTCTATGGCTCAGCTATCAGGAGTATCTCCAATGAAAGAAATGGTAGATAAAGGCGCTAGTAAAGGTAAAGTAAATCCATTTTCTGCTGAGTACAAGAGAATGACTAAGTCTCAAAGAAGAAAAAAATACAACACAAGAGATGAAGCTGGTAGTTTTGATAAAGAAAAAGATACCTTTAAGAAAATAGGATCTGGTAAAACAGGTAAAATTGGAAATATCGGTGAAACAGTAAAAAAAATAATTAAAAGCGTTACTGGTGACAATAAAAACAAAGGCAATGATAGCGGCGATGATAATAGCAGTAAAGGAACTACAAGATCAAGATTCAATACTGCTTTTGCAAAAGCTAAAAAAGAAGGACTAGATATATTTGAATTTGAAGGTAAAAAATACACTACAAAGACAAAGTAAAAAATAGGGAAACACCCTATACCAAGTATTAACCAAAAATAAAACCAATGACATACTTATATTACAAGAGTACGGCAACGTACAACCAAAAACCGAGTGAAAAAGAAATACAGCAGTGGAAACACTTAGCTAATAAAGCTAACTGGAGGATAACTCAGCTGCCTAATGGATTTTTTCAAACAGAGTGCAAACATGAAACAGAAACTACATGGCACGATGTAACTAGGCGAGAGACTATAGAAGGCGCTGAAGCAGCAATTGATGGTAGCATCGATCACTTTGCTAAAAAGATTGAAGCATCAGCAGGACCTAAAGTAATCAAAACATTCGAATAGTATATAATCAAATTAAATTTAATTAAATGGAATATAACCAACCCAGTGAACTTATCAAAGAATTAAACTTTGGTGATGAAGCTAAAAGTAAAATAATTGCGGGTGTAGATAAATTGGCGAAAGCGGTGAAGTCTACTCTAGGAGCATCTGGAAAGTGTGTAATATACGAAGATGCTAGAGGCAACCCGGTCATTACAAAAGACGGTGTAACAGTAGCAGAATCTGTTGTCTTATATGACCCGGTTGAAAACCTCGGAGCTACTCTAATTAAAGAAGCCGCTAAAAACACAGTGAAAGAAGCAGGTGACGGTACTACTACAGCTACCGTCCTTGCTGAAGCACTGATTAAAGAGGTGCAAAAAGAACAATATACAGAGCTTTCTACTAGATTTATTAAACAAGGTATAAGTTCAGCGCTTGATAAAGTAAATAAGTATTTAACAGATACAGCTATAGACGTTAAAGGTAGCATGTTGAAAGATATTAGCACTATAAGTTGTAATAACGATGTTGAACTAGGTGCTATTATATCAGAAGCTTACACTAAAGTAGGTAAAGATGGTGTTGTTTTTATGGAAGGATCTGGTACAGAAGAAACTTATGCTGATATTGTTGATGGTGTACAGTTTGATTGTGGTATAACATCACCACATTTTGTTACAGACACTGAAAAGCATGAGTGTATACTTGAAGAACCACTAGTTTTGATCGTAGGTAGTGAAATACCTAACATACGTAAGATACAACCTATACTAGAGCATGTTATAAAAAACAAAAAAGAGCTACTTATAGTAGCACAGGTTGACCAACAGCTAAAATCAGCCCTTATGATGAACAAAGTAAAGGGTAATATTAAGGTAAACATCATAGATTTACCAGGCTTTGGTCCTACTAAAGAAGATACAGTGCAAGACTTAGCGTTTTTAACCGGAGCTACGGTAATAAACGAAGAATTAGGTGATGATATGGATCTTATAACTGTTGATTGCCTTGGTAAAGCGGATAAAGCAGTTACAAATGACAAAAACACTGTAATAACTACTGTAGATATCAACCAAGATCTTACCGAGCGTATAGAAAACGTAAAAAAAGCCATAAAAAACGAAAAAAACCCGTTTTTAAAGAAAAAAATTCAAGATAGACTAGCTATGTTGTCAGGAAAAGTAGGTATGGTTAAAGTTGGCGCTGCTTCTAAGGTAGAATTAAAAGAAAAGAAAGATAGAGTAGAAGATGCCATATACGCTACTAAAGCAGCTCTAAAAGAAGGTATTGTGCCAGGTGGTGGTATTGCGCTATTAAATGCAGCTCAAGAAATAAAACCAAATGGTTGGGGTGAAGAAATACTACTTAACGCTATTAAGTCGCCTTATCAAACTATATTAGACAATGCTGGTATACTTGAAGCTGTAGAGCCTACAGATGGTAAAGGAATAGACGTAACAAATGGAAATACGTGTGAAATGATTAAGCATGGTATTATAGATCCAGTACTTGTTACTAAGTCAGCACTTAAAAATGCGGTAAGTGTTGTAACTACTATTATATCCGCTGATTGTATAATTTCAAACATGAGAGGTGATGAAAGCAGTAAATAATTATATAATCGTAGAAAAAATTAAACTTGAACAAAAGAAGGTGGCAGGTCTTATTATGACTGAAAAGACTGATGATGACAATAGGTATATAAAGGCTAAAGTTATATCTGTTGGTAATCTTGTAGAAGGAATAAACGATAAAGATATTGTTTATTATGATAAGCACGCTGGCCACGGTGTTCAATACAAAGAAACTCTATACCAAGTTATTCGCTCAGGCGATGTGGTATTGATAGATTAAGTTGCTACAACCCGGTAGCTTAATTGACTTAAACTAATTATTAATTAAAAACAAACAAAAAAATGGGAAGAGTATTTTTTGACGTACGTAAAAACGTACACAGCCTTACAGGTGCATACACTGTATTGCCTAGCGATTCTGGTAAAGTATTTACATTAAATGCAGCAGCTGGTGCTGGTATTACATTACCTTCTGTTGCTGACGCACAAGAAGGATGGAACTGTAGATTTATAGTAGGTACTGCTTTTGCAACTACTGACTGGATTATTACAGCTACTGCAGCTGTTATGGTTGGTGGTATGAATGAGTTAGAAGTTGATACATCTGATGATGGACCTTCTACTGTTGCTGGTACAACTATTAATATTGAACTAGGAGCTGAAACTATCGGTGACTATATTGATATGGTTGTAGCTGATGGAAAGATCTATATAAGTGGTCAGTCTAAATTAGACGGAGCATATACAATAGCTTAATATCTTAACAGATTAAACCTAAACCATAATCCTTAAACCTTAAACTTAAAAACAAAAACGAATTATTAATCAAAAAACAAAAATTATGAGAATGTTATTTTTCGAAGTATCAGCAACTGATATGATTAGCTTTCCAGCAGGAAACGTACATATGATTGAAGCTACTGGTGCTAATGCTGGTAAATTAGTAGCTACTCCAGGTGGTATATCTGCGGGTAATACTAAATCTTTAGTTATAACTTTTAACTCTAGTTCAGGTAACTTAGAAAAGTGTATTAAAGAACTTAGTGCTTTAGTTTACGAAGGCGGTATTGGTTATCAAGGAATTCTTGATGTAGCTAATACTACAGCTGGTACAACTCACAAAGCTTTACCAAACTTAGTTTTAACTAACTTGGGAATCGCTATTACTCAGTAATAAGTGAGATTAACCGCGCAAGATTTGCGTGATATGAATATCCTTAAGTATTACAGGCTCACTAGAAAGTGGGCTTGTAAGACTTACGGGATTTTAGACGCAGACCTTGAATTATTATTTTATTTAGATTGTGAAAAAAGATTCACACGAAAAGATTTCATGGACGGAGCATATACATTTTCTTGGGATAAAGCCAGATGGGACAGGCTTAGGCAAGATGGTTGGATAGATGTGTGGAGACATAGAAATCGTACTACTATAAAGTATAGTGTGTACAAAACATCATATAGATGTAAACAATTAATAAATAGAATATACCGTATACTACTAGGCGAGGAAGACATGCCTACATCCGAACGTAGCGTATTCTATAATAACAAATCATATACGGATAAAGTTTATAACAAAGCTATAGATGATATGATTAAAGACAAAAATAGATAATGCCAGGATCACCAATGCAAAACAATATGTTTGGAAAATCTACAGGATATGTTCAAAAGAATAATCCTAATCCTGTTACTAGTTGTGGGCGTAGAAGAAGTCCATTACAAAAAAGCAATGAACCTAGAAAAACAACTAAAGGTAAAGGTCGTAATTTTAGAACAGTAGAAGAAGGAGCAGGTATGACAAGCAAAGGTGTAGCATCATATAGAGCTAAAAACCCAGGCAGTAAATTAAAAACTGCAGTTACTGGTAAAGTTAAACCTGGTAGTAAAGCAGCTGGGCGTAGAAAGTCATTTTGTGCAAGATCAAAAGGTTGGACTGGAGAACGTGGTAAAGCAGCTAGACGTAGGTGGAAATGTTAACAAATAAATAAATATGAAAACTAAACAATCACCAGCATTAAGAAAATTAAGCGCTGGCTGCAAAGCCGCTGCTAAAAGAAAATTCAAAGTTTACCCTAGTGCATATGCTAATATGTGGGCTTCAAAACAACAAGGTAAAGGAAAGTGTTAAAAGATTTTAATACAAGTCCTTTCAAAAAACTAAAGCCACCTAGTGATAGCAGCTTTGATACTGCGCAAGAATTAAAAGAACTTAAGAAAATACCTCTAAATAAGTCTTTTGTAAAGAAGTTTGATAATATAGAGTCTGCATTTGCTAAAACTGCTAAAGACAATAATGTAGAAGATTATGATAAAAAGGTTGCTGCTAAGTTAATAAAAGACTCTGCGCCTGTAATCTTAGAATTAAAGAAGTATCACAATAGACCTAGACCTAAAGATTTAGATAAAAAAATGCCTAACTATGAAATGGCATCAATGAAGACTAAATCATATCCTTCTGGACACTCTGTTCAAGGTATATTAATAGCTAAAATGCTAGGTGATAAACATCCTAAGGCAAAATCAGCTTTTGCTAAAACAGGTGAAAATATATCTTATAGTCGTAGAGTTGCCCGCGCTCACTATAAGTCTGATAGTAAAATGGGCGAAAAATTAGGTAACTCAATGTATAAACATATTAAAAATAAAAAGTAATGAAAAAAGCTCCTGCAAAAATGAAAAAAGCTCCAGCTAAAATGAAGAAAAAATCAATGGCAAAGATGGTAACAGCACCTGATCCTAGAGTTACCAGAAAGAAAAAAGGAACTAGCAAAAGTATTGGTCCATCTGAAAGTCCTAAAGCAATAGCGGCTAAAAGAGATAAAATGAGATCAGAAAGAAGAAAAGCTGAAAAAAGTAATCCAAAAGAATTTATGCCAGAAACTAAAGCTAGTAGAAAAGCAGAAAAAGATTACAGATCAGCTAGATCTTTTGCAAAAATGAAAAAAACATCTGCAACTAAAATGAAGAAAAAGTCACCTGCTAAAAAACCTTTAGTTGGTAAACAAAAAAATTTACCAGAACAATTAAAGAAAAAGATTTTAGCTTCACCAGCAAAAATGAAAAAAGCTGCTATGAAGATGAAAAAAGAATCTATGGCTATGCTTAAAAAATCAGCTATGATGATGAAGAAAGCTTCAGCTATGAAAATGAAGATGAAGAAAAAGTAAATGTACGACATAAAGTCTAAGTTTGCTAAAAACAGTCCACTGCCTTGTTGGAAAGGTTATGAACGAGTACCTGGTACAGCTCAAGGAGCTAAAGGTAGTTGTCGTAAGTCTTCGCCTACTAAGGTAAAACAAAAAGGTGGTGGTACTAAAAAAGTATGTTTACCTAAAGCTAAAATAGCTAGTATGAGCGCGTCTGAAAGATCTAAAGTAACTAGAGCTAAAAGAGCTGCGGGTAAAGCTGGTAAATATAGACGTTCAAGTAAAAGTAATGTAACAGGTACTAGTAGTGGTGGTAGTTTAAAAACATGGGTTAAACAAGACTGGAGGCAAGTAGGTAATCCGTCTAAAAAATGTGGAGAGAAATAATGGCATTTAAATTAGGTAGAGCTAGACAACCTGTAGCTGACGGTGGGGTTGTAAATAAAAAACTAAGTTTTAAGTCTGATGATGCTTCTATACCAGGAACACCTGTCATCAGAAAAAAATTAGAAGAAGGTATATTAGGTGAGGCTAACATGGACGGTAGTATATATATAAGTAATACAATACAACCTGGCAGCCAAGAAGAAGGACAAGTGTTATTACACGAAATGAGACATGCTACAGATATGAAGCTAGGTAGATTAGCTTATAATGATGACGGTATATATTATGACGGTGTAACATATCCAAGAGAAACTATAAACGGTAAAGATATGATTAAAGTTGATGGTAAGTGGAAAGAAGCAGGAGATGATTTTCCTTGGGAAAGAACAGCAAATATATGATATTAACTACTATAGATGGTATGCCTTTATTTTCAACTATACAAGAAGCTTTAAATTGGGCTGCTGCTAACGGTTTATCAGGTTATCACATGCATCAATATCAAGGCCAAACCGGGTATATGGGTGGAACAACACATGGTGGAGTAATTAGTACAACTAATACTACTACAAGCACTACAACATCTAGTAGTAGTGGTGGTGGTTATTAAAAAAATAAATTATGAGTATATTAGGTAAAGTATTTTCAGCAGGCGCTGGCAAGCTAGTAGAAAACGTAGGTGGTATATTAGATAATCTAACTACAACAAAAGAAGAAAAACTAGAAGCACAAGCTAAGATAAAAGATATGATAATGAGTTACGAAGCTGAAATGCAAAAGCAAGTAACAGAAAGATGGAAAATGGACATGAACTCAGATTCATGGCTAAGCAAAAATATAAGACCATTAGTTTTAGTGTTTTTAGTTGTAGCAACAGTATTATTGATATTTATCGATGCTGGAGCTATAAGTTTTAAAGTACAAGACAAATGGACAGACTTATTACAATTAGTATTAATAACAGTGATCGGTGCTTATTTTGGCGGTAGATCACTAGAAAAAGTAAAAAAATAATGGGAATAAATTCAACAGAAGTTGCTTACGGCTTTGGACAACTAGGTAGTGCGTATACTACAGCGAGTAGTGCCGCTATAAAGCCACCAACAAATAAAGTATTTGTAGCTGTAACAATGTTAACTGATACTGTGTTTGATTCAACTGGCGGTTTGGTAGCTGAAAGAGCGCTTGTGTCTGGAGCGACTACAGGAGATGTATCTACTAAAACAGGTGATATATATATTAGCACAGAGCAACCAGCTCATGATTTAGCAGGTGGATCAGAAACTACAGACGAAGGTTCTGGTGGTCAAGTAGTTGATTCAGTTACTTTTCCAAAAGGAATTACTATTTATGGACGTTGGTCTGAAATAGATGTAGATTCTGGAAGTATAGTTGCTTATATAGGAGACTAATGCTAGGATTAGGAATATCAAGTACTTTTCCATTCGAAGGGGTAAGTACAGATTTACAACAAGCTACAAGTGGTACTGCCGCTGGCTTACAACTATGGCTTAAAAATGATACTGACGTAACAGCTGCTCAATGGAAAGATTCATCTGGTAATGATAATCATGCGGCGCAAAGTACTGAAGGCAATCAAGCTGCAGTGTCTGGTGGTGGTTTAGATTTTGAAGAAGGTAATAGTACTCATTATGATTTAGCAAGTACAATAACAATAGCTGAAAATCAAGGTTTTTGTATAGCTATAGTTATGGACCAAGAAAGCGTTAGTAACAATACTATATTATCAAAAGACGCTGACGACCAAATTCAAGTTGTTGACCTTAATAGATTTAGAATTAAAACAAATGTTAGTACTACAACAACAACTAATTTTGATATTGCAGGAGCTTTTAATACTGGTAAAATGCTTGTATTAATAAACAGAAGCGCTGGTGCTACTAATAAATTTACAATTATGAAAAATGGTGCAACACTTACGCCAGACACAGATACATCAGCAAATGAAGCTGCTGGAGAAAATCCTTTTGGTTTTGATATTAATGTGTTAGGCACAAGAGGAGATGAAGCACAATTTTTTGATGGTAAAATATTAGAGCTAGCATTTTGGGATAGAGCATTAACATTACAAGAAATAACTGACGTGAACAGTTACTTACAATCAATTCACGGATTATAAATTAACTTAAATTAAATAAAATGGCAAAAGAAAAAGTCGTGGACTTAAAACCACAAAATATTACAACAGAAGAGTTAGAAGGTTTACAAAACCTTGTTAACACTTTAAATAGAACTCAAATGGAAATTGGTAGCTTAGAAAGTAGAAAGCACGGTTTGTTACACCAAGTAACTGGTTTACAAACTCAAATGCAAACAATGCAAAAAACATTTGAAGACACATACGGTAAAGTAGATATTAACATTACAGATGGTACTATTGCGTACCCTGAAGATGTCGAAGCTGATAAGAAAGATTAGTATCGGAAAAGATTATAAGAATGACGCCATGCACTATGCCGTTGGGCAAGAAGTGTATGGTGGTCATACTATATGTGATATATTAGAAGAAGAAAATAAATACAGCGTGTATATTAGAAAAGGTAAAGACGTTTTACCTTGGAAAGACTTTAACAAAAATATGGCTGTATCTGTAGAGTATAACTTACAGTATTAATGAAATCAGTTTACAACTTTGTTGTAACGCCAGTAAAATCAAGATACAACAATACAAAAAATATAGACGGTAAAGAGCTGATAGTTAATACAGAAATGTACAACCATCAATATGTTAGTAGAGAAGCTATAGTAAAAGCAATACCTACAGTTGGTAATACAGATATAAAAATTAATGATAAAGTTATAGTACATCATAATGTGTTTAGAAGATGGCACAATCAGTACGGTATAGAAAAAAATAGTAGGAGTTATGTTAATGATGATACGTATATAGTACAACCAGATCAAATATTCTTATACAAAGATACTGAATGGCAAGCGCAAAAAGGATATTGTTTTGTAGCGCCAGTAAAATCTACAGATAATTTAAATGTAGATAAAGAAAAGCCTTTAGTTGGTATTGTAAAACATACTGACGGTACAGTTAACAAAGGCGATTTAATAGGTTTTAGGCCAAGCTCAGAGTATGAGTTTATTATTGACGGTCAAAAACTATATAGAGTATTATCAAATTTTATTACAATCAAATATGAATATCAAGGAGACGAAGAAGAATATAATCCAAGCTGGACATAAAGCAGTTGAAGAACTGATTAAAGTTGCTAAAGAAGCTATTGTAGACTCTGACGATGATATATCAGCTGACAGATTAAAAAATGCTGCAGCAACAAAGAAACTAGCTATATTTGATGCGTTTGAAATACTAAATAGAATACAAGAGGAAGAAAACATACTTGAAGGTAAAGAAACTAAAACCGAGGTTAAAGTATTTAAAGGTTTTGCAGAAGGTAGATCAAAATAATGTACGAGCAAAATTTACTACAAATAGTAGAACCTATAAAAAAAACTACCATAAACAGGCTTAACAAAGGTAAGAAGTGGAAGTATGGTTACAACAAAGAACACGACCTTGTAGTTATATCTAAGACTGGTGAAATAGGTGAGATATACGAAATACAAAACTTTCAGATAGCACTGCCGAAAGAGCGTAGTGTGTAT
>Ga0208148_1000832_pt1 | contig 11592 bp, 14 predicted proteins | sample DEB08_DNA_16_FD_184525 | JGI IMG/M metagenome (GOLD analysis project Ga0208148, IMG submission 184525) | Aqueous microbial communities from the Delaware River and Bay under freshwater to marine salinity gradient to study organic matter... | ecosystem: Environmental > Aquatic > Marine > Coastal ...
GCTCCTGCTGTTTTTGCAGGTATTGATCCATCTGATGGCAAGTTCTTCGTAGCAAAGAAGGGTATTTTCAACAAGAATCCAAAAGTTTATAAGACGAATAAAGATATAGATGATGATATCGCCAAGGGCGATCTTAACACAAAAATGAAACTGGCGCTCAAGATTTTGCCAGGATTGGGTATTAAAGGAGTGGTACAAGGTGATTTCCTCTATTCGAAAAAAGATATACGCAAAGTGGTTATTGATGGAGAATCGTATATTACTTTTCATCCTAATACCATTGTTTATGCGATACCAGCGAAAAGCAAGCTTGCTAGACAAATACTCTCATCCGAGATCGGTGTGGTATGGCACACAAGATACAGAGGAAAATCTTTTGAATCAATGTCTGCGAGCTTTGGAGAGGAAATCGCAAGTAAACTTCGAAAGAGCAAACAGGCCTGGTCAGTAGACGCTGTATACAAAGACGTTTCTGGTAGTGCTAATATGACACAGAAAGAGACAGACGATGTGACCTCTATATTGTCTAAAGCTGGCAAATTGTTCACCTCTATCGATAAGAAGACGTTTGATGGAATCACCGAGAATCCAGACTTGCTGATGCGAGTCAAGACATTCGTAAACGTCAAGGTTCGTGCTGGCGAAAGAATCAAAGATCCCTCAAACTTCGTGACAGAGTTGATGGACTACATATATAACTACTATCAAGGACAGATAGATAAGTTGAAAACAGACGCTGGTAAGTCACGCAAGGAAGAAGCACGTAAAGAGATTTTATCATATTTCTCTAATATAGATAAGTCTCAAATTGTGGCACTATTCACTCTCTACAATTTGATAGTAGACGCGAAGCTCCTAGTGATTCGAAAACTAGATAGGACTAAGACTGTCGGTACTTTCTTAAAGACAGCAGATGGTTATAAAGTAACCGAACAAGAAGGCTTTGTTGCTATCGATAAAGTTGGTAAAGGTGCTGTGAAGCTTGTGGACAGAATGCAGTTTTCACAAGCAAATTTCTCGTCTGATATCATTAAAGGCTGGCAAAAGTAACTATAATATAAGGAGAAAGATATGAATTGGTTAAAATCAAGATTAAAAGAACGATCAACGCTTGATGGTGTAGCGATGGTAGCCTTTTGTGGGGCTGTTATATTATTCGGTGACTTAGCACAACTATTCGCAATGGCGGGTGTGGTGTATGGTCTATGCACAATCTTTAAATCGGATAAATAATGACCGACTCTGAATTGGATCTAGTCAAGACTAAGTTAACTAGCCTTGCCACTCGCATACTAGATGTTGATGTCTCGGACGCCGATCTCAGTGGAAACACTAAAGATGAGATTAAGTCTATAGGAATGAAGTTAGGAATATCACTAGATTCTCGGCACACAAAGGCTAAGATGATATCTGCCTTGGAAGAGTCTGAGGAATATAAGAGTGTAGAGAGTCGTAGAAAGGCTTATGCTTTGGGTAAAGCCATTAGTAGTTAGATTCTAAAATGTATAAATAAAGACATAATAACCATTTGTAGTAAGGCTTAGGCAAACCTACGATAAGAGGAAATATGACTGATAAGAAGATTGGTGACGATAAGGTCGCCGACGACAAGAAGTTGTCTAAAAAAGAAAAAGAAGAAGTCCTCAATAAAAACTCTATTGAGATCAACCCTAAACTAGACGAAGCAGTAGATAAGACTGTAGTTCTTGGTTGGGGTAGAATGAATCCTATTACTGTTGGTCACGAAAAGCTGGTCAACAAGATCAAGTCTGTTGCTAAACAGAACTCTGCCACACCTCTTGTGTACATCACACACAGCCAAGACGCAAAGAAGAATCCCCTAGATTACGATGACAAGATCATGCTTGCCAAGAAAGCATTTGGTAGCAAAGTGCTTGTAAAGTCTCGTTCTAAAACTATCATGGATGTCATGAAAGAGTTAGAGGGTAAGTTCAGTAAAGTGATTCTAGTTGTTGGACAAGACAGAGTTAAAGATTTCGAAACACTCCTATCAAAATATAACGGTAAAGTTTACACATTCGATAACATCGAAATTGTATCTGCGGGCGACAGAGACCCAGATGCTGAAGGTGTTGAGGGAATGTCTGCGTCTAAGATGCGAGTAGCGGCTGCTAGTGGTAAGTTTGATCAGTTCAAGAGTGGATTGCCTAAAAAGCTTAAAGGCGATGCACAAGACATCTACGATATGGTTCGTGGCGGAATGAAGATTGCTGAAGCACAGGAATCTCTCGACCTAGACGAAGCTTTAGATAATGCACAGCGCAGACAGCGAGCCCTTACAATGCGTAAGTATGCTGGCAAGATTGCGGCTGCTAGAAATCGTATGAAGAATAAGAAAGCTAGTATTGGTAAATTGAAGGACCGTGCCAGAAAGGCAGCAATTAGCCTTATTCGCAAGAAAGTTGCTGGCAAGACTAAAGCTGCTAATTATGCCGATCTCAGTCCTGCGGAGAAGATGCAGATTGATAAGAAAGTTGAGAAGAAGCGTGGCGCCATTGAGAAGATTGCTAAGAAGATGCTCCCCAAAGTTAAGCAGGCAGAACTCGCTAGAATGTCAAATATTAAGAAAGAATCATATGATATCGATGCAGAATTGAACACTTTTCTCGAAATGCATTGTGGCGATGGTGATACTGAAGGTAAGATAGAGACTACTAAGAAGAAGCGTTTTCATCAAATATATTCCTCGAAAAGTGGTAAGATATTGCTTGATAGACGATTCAAAGCCTTTAGAAAAGTGCCAAAAGACATGGAAGCCGATGATGCTCTGCTACAGGCACAGGGAGCCGTTGAGTCGTTTGCCTCAGACAAAGAGTTATTGGCTTTCATAGAAGAAGCGACCAACGATATACACAATTCTATTGATCTCGAAGAAGGTAAGATCGAAACAGCCCTCCAAGAGAAAGCATATAAGTCTGGAATCACACTTGAAATTCTAGAACAAGTATATCAAAGAGGATTAGATTCGCATCAAGAGAATGAGCATACTACTGCTGAACAGTGGGCATTTTCTCGTGTTAACTCTTTCATGTCTGGTGGCAAAAACGCAATCGAAGAAGATGCTGATCTATATGAAAAGAGATTCGCTCCATTCGGTGCATTGAAGTTTGATATTCTATCAAGAATCAGAAGCAAAGATTATAAAGCCGCAATGAAAGATATGATTACATCTTTCAATAAAGATAAGGGCACACACGATATCAGTTGGTACGCAACCAACACATCTAAAATCTATAGAAACGTAGACGGTAGACAGCTTGAGAAGATGTTCAGAAAAGAGTTTCCATTGAAAGCAGAGGATACTTCTGATCAAAATGTAAACGAAGCATTCGAAGCTATGTTCGAAGCCTCTCAAGACCCAGATATCAAAGATAAAAAAGGCACACAGCCCGCAGTGTATTATAAGGGACTAAAATCTAAGTCCACTAAGTCTAAAAGAGACGCACACTTCAAGAAAGGCGCTAAGATGGATGACGATAATCCAGCAGCCTATAAGCCAGCGCCAGGCGATGCTACTGCTGAGACTAAGCCGTCTAAACATACTAAGAGATTCAAGCAAATGTATGGAGAGTCTACTCAGCTAGACGAGAAGACTAATGAAGGGTTAAAGAATAAGGCTGAGAAGTCTGGAATGCCTTACGGTATTTTGAAGAAAGTTTATGATAGAGGAATTGCCGCTTGGAGAACTGGTCATAGACCTGGCACTACTCCACAGCAATGGGGAATGGCACGAGTAAACTCATTCATAACTAAGTCTTCAGGCACTTGGGGTAAAGCAGATGCTGACCTTGCTAAGAAAGTTCGTGGAGAAGAAGTAAGTTTAGATGAGATGTTCGAGTCCAACTTCGCAGAACAGATCGATCTACAAGCAGGCGTTAATGACCCAGGCATATTCAAAGCAGTATTTCTAGCAGGTGGTCCTGGTTCTGGTAAGTCTTTCATTGTTGGTAAAACAGCATTGACTACATTTGGTTTGAAACTGATCAACTCTGACGATGCGTTCGAGACTCAGTTGAAGAAGATTGGACTAGACACTACTCCAGAAGATATCTTCAGCCCTGCAGGTCAAGCAGTTCGTGGTAAAGCGAAAGCATTGACTAAGTTAAAGCAAAAACTAGCATTGAATGGTCGTCTAGGAATCATCGTTGATGGTACTGGTAAAGACTTCGATAAGATCAAAAAGCAATCAGATGAGTTGAAGCGTATTGGTTACGAAACTGGTATGATCTTCGTTAATACTGATCTTGAGACTGCACTACAAAGAAACAGAGATCGCAAGCGTACATTGCCCGATGCTGATGTAGAGAAGATGTGGAAAGCAGTACAGAACAACATTGGTAAGTTCCAAGCATACTATGGAGAGAAGTTCATTGTTGTGGATAATAGCACAGGCGCTGACTATAAAGCAAATACTATGAATGCTTATAGAAAGATGGGTGCATGGATTAAGACTCCTGCAAAGACTCCACAATCTAAGAAGTGGATTGCTCAACAGAAGAAACAACGTGGTATTACAAAATGAAACGATTTAAGTCATTCGCAGAAGAAGTAACCCAGAAGCAACTAAACGATCTTGAGAAGTTTGCTGATCGATTATTAGCCAAGTTTGGTGTTGATGTAGAGTTTACACGACACTTCGCTGATCGTATGAACGATGCACGAAACAAGCCTGCTGTTACTGTTGCCGAGCTACAGAGAATCTTTAAGAAGATTGCAAAGAATAAAGCAAAGAACATTCGACAGAATCCAGATAGTGAAGCTGTTATCAAAGATATGCAGACGGATTTGAATCTACCTATTGTTATCAACTATGATAAGAATAAAGATGAGTTTGAAGTTGTGAATAAGACTATCATGCGTAAGAAGAACTTCGGTACTTCAGATAAAGTATTCGCTATGGAGTCTGTAGATGCTGAGAAAGAATACGGTGCGTCATTTGTTGCTTCAGCTAAGTCTGTTGGTGTACAACGTAAGCTAGTTAAAGAGCTTGGTGATAATCTTAAGAAAGTAGCTAAGTCTTTAGGTCACGATGGTGGTGGTAGCGGACTTACTCCAGATAACGTGAAGTCTGACTCTAAATGGAAAGCAGCAAAGAAAGCATTAGATGTTGCGTTCAAGAAAGAGCAAGATATGAACAAAGCAATGTCTAAAGCATTTGGTAAAGAGATGAGAGACTTTCGAAACAAAGACAGAAAGCAATATATGGATATGTTTAGATGAGAAGATTTAGAGAATTTGTTGCTGGTATGCCCAAACCAGATGAGACTGATGGTGTATTAAGATCAAAGATGCCACAAATCTCTAGTAAAGATTATAATGCATATATGGCACACATGAAGAAAGCTGGTATAACATCTAAGCCAGTAAAGGCTAAGCCCACTAAACTGAAAGCAATACAGAAACAGTTTTCTCTAGACGGAATAGTACAAGCTATGTCCTCTGCTGATGCTAATAAGACGAAATCTATATTGATAAGTAAAGATGGATATGTTATTGATGGCAATCATCGTTGGTTAGCCGCAAGAAACTCACGACAGTCGTCTATTGATGCGATTGAGTTTAGTGCTAATAAAGACGAAGTTATGAAAGCAACACTAGCATTCCCTAAAGTCAAATTTAAAAAACATGGACAAAATTGAGGTCATATTATGAAACTGAGTAAGAACTTTAGCCTAGCTGAATTTACAAAGAGTCAAACTGCTGAACGAAAAGGCTTAGATAACACACCAAAGGGTGAACATCTAGAAGCCGCAAAGATTTTATTCGAGAAGGTTGTACAACCTGTTCGAGATCACTTTGGACCCACTGTATTGAATAGTGGATATAGAGGCCCAGAGTTGAACGAAGCTGTTGGTGGTAGTTCTAAATCACAACACTGTAAAGGTCAGGCAGCAGATATCGAAGTGCCTGGTGTACCAAATGCTGAACTAGCAGAATGGATAAAAGAGACCTGTGACTTTGACCAATTAATTTTGGAATTCTACACTCCAGGTATTCCTGATAGTGGCTGGGTTCATGTATCATACGTTAACGAAGAAGACAACCGTAAGAGTATTCTTACAGCTTCTCGTATCGACGGCAAAACACAATACAGCGTTGGATTAAACGCTTAGGAGAAAGTAATGGGAATTTTTAAGAAGAAAAAAGTAAAGACGGCAACATCTTCAGTAAAGAAGACTACTAAGAAAGCAACTAAGACTGTAAGCCCAAAGCCCAATCTTAGCCCAATCTTAGCGGCTCAAAAAGCATTAGGTGTTTCAGAGACTGGAGTATATGACTATGCGACCACTAACAAGATTCAGAAATTTCAGATTTTGAATGATCTGCCTGTTACTGGTGAAGCTGACGAAGCGACATTAAAGAAACTAGGATAAACTATGAAAGACTTTCTTAACTTTATCTCTGAAGACAAAGATCCGAACGAGTACGACAACGAAGGCGAAATGGCTAAGGGTCAACTTCGTACTGTCGTATCTGCCGCTGAAGAATTGATGGATCTACTCGATGACGAAGATAATCTTCCAGAGTGGGCCCAAAACAAGATCACAAAAGCAGTAGATTATCTTGATTCAGTGCGAGACTATATGTCTTCAGAAGCAGATAAAGATGCATAGATTCAAACAATACATCAACATTCAAGAGTCTCAATACGATCTAGTAGTCGAGAAAGCCGAGTATCAGGGTCGTGAGGTAACACTGAATGATCCATTTCGTATGCCTACAGGCTCAAAGAAGAAGTTTGGTGTGTATGTTAAGAATGATAAGGGCAACATCGTAAAAGTACAGTTTGGTGATCCAAACATGGAAATCAAGCGAGATGATCCTGGCAGAAGAAAAAGTTTTAGAGCAAGACACGGATGTGACGTAGATCCTGGTCCCAAATGGAAAGCAAAGTTTTGGTCCTGTCATCAATGGAGAGCAGGAGCTAAAGTAGACAATTGATAAATAGAGATATATCACAATTATAATTAAAATTCTAGGAGAATTTGAAAATGTTTAAGAAGCCAGAAGACATCACGCCATTGCCCACAGGCTATATGGATGCATTCACACAAACTGTGAATTCACAATTGGGCAATTATGGCGCTTCTCAAGAAGCGGCAGCACCAGAAGCACCTTCACAAGAAGCAGATATTCCTGAGCAAAAGCTAGAAGAAAGTGTTGAAGTGGTTGAAGGCACGTTAAAAGTATCTGACTATTCTGGTTCTGATGCTGGAGGACAAAGTCCAAAGAAATTAGGCATTAAAGTTAAAAAAGTCGCTTCTGGTCGATATGGCGATGATGTTGAAATGACTGGTCCTGACGCTAAACTTATTGCCTTCGCTATAGCAAATCTTGGTGTTGATAAGAGTGTTAAAACTATAGCCGATGCTCAAAAGCAGATAAATGAGAGTAAAAAAATAGCTTCTGAAGGCGACGATAAAGAGCTTGATAAAGCAGATCCTAAAGCTGACAAAAAGAAGTTCAAAGATCGCAAAGATAAAGACCTCGATAACGATGGCGATACTGATAGTTCAGACGAATATCTTCACAAGCGCAGACAGGCTATCGCTAAAGCAATAGCTAAGAAAAAGGTAGAAGAATCTGTTGAGCTTGACGAAGCTAAGGAAAACTCATATACTGTAGTTCATGCTAAAAAGGGTAAGGTTGTTGTTACAGCACCTACTTCATATGCAGCCGCACAGAAAGCAGCCAAGCAGTGGAAGTTGAAGTCTACCGCAGGTGTTGATTCATATCTTATGGAAGATACAGATGTAAAAAAGTCTGAACGTGAAGCTCTCGATGAAGGTAAGATGAAAGAGTTTCACGACTTCATGCAGAAAGGTAAGTCTCCTGAGTTTATAGCTAAGAAGATGGGATTGGATCTCAAGACAGTTAAGCAATTGATGGATCATTTAGATGAATCAGTTGAATTAGACGAAGCACTCAAGACCACTCATGTAGTCATTGATACTGCTGACGGTAACAAGATTGTCTCAAGTGCAACTAACGAGAAGCAAGCTAAAAGTTCTATTGTGAGCGCAGAACGCCCTCCTTTGAGCATCAAAGACAAGAAAACTTTGAAAGTTGTTCAACTGAAGAAACCAGTTAGTCTTAATAAAGACATTCTTGGCACTACTTTGAAAGAAGAAGCTGTTCAACTAGACGAAGTTCGTGGTAAGTTGAATGCTAAGGGCGAGATCGAAATGACTAAAGCAAACTTTGCTAAAGTTCATAAAGATTTCAAAACCAAGATCAAGGGACAGCCATTTGCTATGCAGATTGATCCTAAGTCTGGTGGCTCTGCTTTATTCCCAGTTAAGTTTATCAAAGAAGAAGTTGCTCTTGATGAAGCTTATCAACAGTTCACAGATAAGACTCCTAATTGGGGTGAAGATCAAGCACTAACATATGGTCGTAAGAAAGGCTATAAAGAAGTTGCTGTAATGGGTGATGGCAAAGGCGTACACGCAATGGTACTATTCGCTTTAAACTCTGAAGATAAGAAGTTTGTTAAAGGCGCTAATGTAAAGTCTGGTGAGTCTGTATTCAGATACACTACAAAGATTAGTATTGCTGGCGACATCTTTCCACTTGTGAAAGTTAATATCGCTAAAGGAATCTTCTATCCATTGACTCAAGAGTCGTCTGACGGCAGTATTGAAACTGCTAAGTTTGAGACTAGAGGCGTTAAGCTGAAGTTCTTCCGTTCTCTTGAAGGCGTTAAACTAGAGTCTATCGAAGAAGCTAAGATGAAAGAAGGTAATACTTTCACTAAAGCACTTGCGGCTGCTAGACTTAATGGAGATGATGAGTTTATCGTTTCTGGTAAGAAGTATAGCGTAGCTGAACACGCTGAAGAGTTAGATGAAGCAGTTGACTCTGCTGACATGGATGACATGAAAGCAACTAAAGGCGATAAGGAATCAGCAAAGTTAAATATTATTGTTCAGTTGCGTAAAGCCGCTGATGTTAAAGGAAATCTGGATATCGTATTTGCGAATGGTAAGAAGCAAAAATTACCTGCGAACATAATCAAGATTGCTCTTGACAAGTTCAATAGTTTTAGAAAACCAGCTACAAAAGAGAAACTCGTAACAGCCATGAGCAAATCCTATAAAGATATGCTAGTTGCTCTAAAAACGATTAAAGAATACTCTGAGTAAAAGAGTTACATTATAAATAGTAATAACAATCAATTAATGAATTAAGGAGAAACAACATGGCATTATGGGGATTAACAGATGCATTAGCAAGTGTTCCTACTTGGGAAACTGTTACTGAATCTTTTGTAAACGCAAAAGTAGATGCGACTAATGATGAGATCGATTTAGGAGCTCACTCATTTGAGACTGGCGATAAAGTGATCTATCAAAGTGGAACTGGTGCCGCTGGTACAGGCTTCACTGACGGTAACACGTTTTTTGTAGGTAGATTAGCTGGCAGCACAAGTGAGATTCAGTTATATACTACGCTTGCAAATGCAACAACTAATGACGGAACTACTGGTCTGAAAGCATTAACTGCTGATTTTGGCGACACAAGCACACTACAATCAATTCCACAAGACATCTACTATGTAGATACTACGGAAGCAGTTATTGAGTCTAACATCGATAAAGGTCTACGTAGTCCTGGTTGGTGGAAATTCAGCACTTCAGATGCGGCTGAAACTTTTACTGCTGGCACTGCACTAACAACTGTTGTTATTGCTAACACTACAGGTGGTTTCACTTGTGCGGCAACTGATATCAAGATTGGTGATAGACTTGTAGTTTCTGGCACTTTTGGTGGTACAGGTAGCATCGGTAGCTATGCTGATCCGACAACTTACAGTGTTAGTGCTATCACTGCAGGTACTGCACCTGCTGTTACTGGCTTTACATTGACTACTACTGCTGGTGCGGCTTTGACTACAGTTGCGGGTACACCAACTGGTGTAACTTACACTCCGTCAATCGATACTGGTGTACGTTATCACGCTGAACATCTATGCGCTATCAAGACTACTGGTACTAATGATACTGGTGTTGACGGCTCTGACGATACAATCGTTGAAGGCTAATTAACGCATCATTATTTTAGTTATAAATATACTGGAGAGCAGATAATCGCTCTCTAGTATTATAACTAAAGGTGAATAATGATGAAGCTTGATGAAGAAAGCTTTCTGTTGTATGCCGCTAAGTATTATGATATACGAATGGCGGCATCGGCAGAAGATTTTTATGATGACCTAAGACGATTTCAGCATTTAAAGAGATTGTTTAAGCGTTATGAAGAAGATAATGACCTGAAGGTAAGACTGATATTAAATCACTTAACCGTGATATATAACTGTTTTGGCGCAGGCGCAACAACTATGCTATTCTATAAACTTCAGGATTATCATAAGTGCTTAAAGCCTTTTGTGATCATGTTGGGCTATATGTTAGACGTTATAGAGTACAGCGAAAAGAAAATACTCACATCTGAAATACCTTTAGATGAGACAATTGTAACAGAGTTAAGGAAATTATGATAGTTGATCTATTTTTAGTATTTCAGTTCATCAAGAGACTGAGTACACCTTTCAAAGAGTGGGATGCCTATAAGCTTGGTATCATCGATGAGACTGGTAAGCAACTAATCAAAAGAAAAGATTTCACTAAGCGTGATCAAAAAGATTCCTTTGGCATCTTCGACATTATGATTATGAAGTTAAAGAGATTGCTAGAAAAGATACCTGGCGGTAAGTCACGCATTGGTTCTTATGCAGCCGCTCTTTATTTAATCAAAGAGCAAGAGAGTATCAATGCGAGTGGAATTGATCTAATTGAATCCTATTCTGAGGATGAGTTGGAAGAGACTCTCACTAAATATATTGCGAGTGTACAGATAGAAGAGTCGAATATGGACATTGACCAGCTATTTGAAGATATGTTTGATGAGAATAGTATAGGCACTGGAACTAGTGATGTTGCTGGCGCAGGATCGGATGAGACTGTCATGACCCCCGATGCTGTAAAAAGGTATAAGAAGAAGAACAAGTCAGTAAAGAGATTTAAAGACACAATATAAGGGAATTTATCGTGGCAGAAGATAGCGGCTTAAGTGCTGTAAAGACGGACGTAGCAATCTTGAAGAAAGATATATCTAACATACATGGACTTCTAACAAGACTAGATACGTCTATAGATAAGATAGCAGATGCTTCCACGGGTATCTCTAAGATTCTTGCTGTCCATGATAGTAAGATTACCGATTCAGCCGAAGAAAGAGCTGAGATGTCTCGTATGGCAGAAAAGAGTATCGAGCTTATTCATAAGAGAATATCAGATAAAGATGAAGAGCACAAAGCTCTTACTCAAGAAAACCACACTAAACTAATGACATTTCTTAAAGATCATGATGATCGATCTTACGGCACATTAGAAGAGATTTCTAGTAGAGTTCGAGTATTAGAGCAGTGGAAATGGCTTGTTCTTGGTGGCGCAGGGGCTATCGTATTCTTACTATCTGAATCAAGTATTCTCGAAAAATTGTTCTAAAAACTTGACAGATGGGTAGAATCTATGTATAATAGAGTTATCGATCAATACTATACTATGG
>Ga0208148_1000846_pt1 | contig 11490 bp, 16 predicted proteins | sample DEB08_DNA_16_FD_184525 | JGI IMG/M metagenome (GOLD analysis project Ga0208148, IMG submission 184525) | Aqueous microbial communities from the Delaware River and Bay under freshwater to marine salinity gradient to study organic matter... | ecosystem: Environmental > Aquatic > Marine > Coastal ...
ATTTGGAATTGGATAAAAAATATTTTTAAACCTGAAAAGCAGGATCCTCATCTTGAAATGTATGAAGAAACTGCAAAACAAAAAAAGATACGTTTAAAACATCAAGGAGATAATAAATAATGGCCGGCGTAAGTTATTCAGATTTAGTTACACAAATCAGAAATTATACTGAAACAGATTCAAATGTTTTAACAACTGATATTTTAGAAAATATAATTTTGAATTCTCAATACAGAATAATGAGAGATGTACCTATCGATGCAGACAGAGTTCAACAAGAAGGTAATTTAGTAACAGGTCAAGAATCTATTAATGCTCCAGCAGGTGCTTTATTTATAAGAGGTATCCAAGTCTATGATTCAACATCGTCTATAGCAGGTGCTAATACTTATTTAGAAAAAAAAGATGTAACATATTTACAAGAATATGTATCTTCAACAGAATCTGCAAAAAGAGGTAAACCTAAATACTATTCTATGTATGGAGGAGCAACAGGTAATACAGATACTACATCTGGAAGAATGTTTCTTGCCCCGGTCCCTGATACAACGTACAAGTTTAGAGTACACTATAACAAGATGCCAGCTACTTTAGCCTCTGACAACACTACAAATTATATAAGTTTAAACTTTCCAAACGGTCTATTATATTGTTGCTTATCTGAAACTTATGGGTTCTTAAAAGGTCCAATTGATATGTTGACACTATATGAAAATAAGTATAAACAAGAGGTACAAAAGTTTGCTAATGAGCAAGTTGGAAGAAGACGAAGAGATGACTACACTGATGGCGCTGTTCGTATACCAGTTAACTCGGCAAACCCATAGGAGATAAAAAATTATGGCAATATCATCGGCAATTTGTACAAGTTTCAAACAAGAAATTTTAGTGGGTACACACAATTTTACAGCGTCAAGTGGTAATACTTTTAAAATAGCTTTATATACAAGTTCAGCTTCTTTGGGTGCTGCAACAACAGCTTATTCAACTTCAAACGAAATTTCAAACACATCAGGATCTGCATACACTGCAGGTGGTGCAACATTAACAAGCGTTACGCCAACAACTTCTGGAACAACAGCAATCTGTGATTTTGCTGATGTAAGTTACACAAGTGCTTCTTTTACAGCAAATGGTGCATTAATTTATAATGACACACAATCTGATAAAGCTGTAGCAGTTATAGCTTTTGGTTCAGATAAAACTGTAACTAGTGGAACTTTCACAATTCAATTTCCAACAGCAGACGCAAGTAACGCAATCATTCGTATAGCGTAAGGAGGACCTCCTTATGGCATCAACCTGGGGTAATAACACTTGGGGATCAAACGAATGGCAAGATGATGAAGTTACAATTTCTGTTTCCGGTCTTTCAGCATCAACAGCATTAGGCACACTACAATCTTTTAATGTAGAAGGTTGGGGAAGACAACAATGGAGTAACTCCGGTTGGGGTGTTGAATACTCTGTTGAACCGACAGGTGTGTCAGCTACGGTCTCACAAGGAACTGCAACAGCTGCACCGATAACATTAGTTGACTTAACAGGAGTTTCTTCAACAGCAAGTGTTGGTGAAGTTACTCCAGCAGATGTAATGCTTTTAACAGGTCAAGTTGCAACTTCTGCATTAGGTGAATTAACTAGTGTTGGAACTGCAGTTGGTTGGGGTAGAAATGGTTGGGGTGAAGAACCTTATGGAGATTCATTTAATAAAGTTGTAGTTGCTACTATAGGAACTCAAGCAGCAGCTAGTGTTGGATCAATAGCTCCTGCAGATGTTATGGGATTAACAGGAGTTTCTTCAACAGCTAGTATTGGATCAGCTACAATGATTGGAAACGTAACTGTAACTCCAACAGGAATTTCTGCAACATCATCAGTAGGCTCACTATCAACTACTGATGTAATGGGACTAACAGGAATAGCTGCAACTTCTGCAGTGGGTTCAATAACACCTCCTGATTTAGCGTTTGGTATAACAGGAGTTTCTGCAACAATTGATATTGGAGAAACAGGTATTTCATCAAATCCAATTGTAACTCCAACAGGAATATCTGCAACTTCTGCAGTAGGTTCAATAACACCTGCTGATGTTATGGGATTAACAGGAGTTTCTGCAACAGTTTCTATTGGATCAATAACACCTGCTGATGTTATAGGAGTAACAGGAGTTTCTTCAACAGCAAGTGTTGGAGATATATTTATTCAAGCATATCAAGCTATTGACACAGGTTCAAATACATCATATACAAGTGTTGCAACAGGATCAAATACAAGTTATAGTGACGTTGCATAGGAGATAAATTATGGCATCAACATACACACCTTTAGGGGTAGAGCTTCAAGCAACTGGTGAAAACGCCGGTACATGGGGGACAAAAACTAATACAAACTTACAATTAGTAGAACAAATTTCTGGTGGTTATATCGCAAAATCAATTGCAGGTGGTGCACAAACTACAGCTTTATCTGTTTCTGATGGATCAACAGGTTCAGAAGTTGCACACAGAATGATTGAATTTACAGGTTCGATTACTGGAAATCAAATTGTAACTATTCCAAATGATGTTCAAACATTTTATTTTTTAAGAAATTCAACTTCAGGATCGTACTCAGTTCAATTTAAATATGCAACTGGTTCAGGTGATTCATTTACTTTTGCAGCTGGTGATAAAGGCGATAAAATTGTTTTTGCAACAGCAAACGATGGGACTAATCCTGATATAGATACACTAGCAATTGGAACTGGAATTAGTGCAGTTGTTGATGATACTACACCTCAACTTGGTGGTAATTTAGACGTTAATGGAAATGATATAGTATCTACTTCTAATGCAGATATAGATATTATTCCAAATGGAACTGGTGATGTTGTTCTTTCAGCAGATACAGTAAAAGTTGGAGACAGTGGCGCAGCAGCTACTTTAACGTCAAATGGCGCTGGAGCATTAACTGTTACTACTGGAGGCGCTGCAGATCTAGTTTTAAGCACAAATAGCGGAACAAACTCTGGAACTGTTACCATTACAGATGCTGCTAATGGAGATATAACAATAGCTCCGGACGGAACAGGTAGAACAAAAGTAACTAACGCAACATCAAGCTCAACACAAACTGTAACTACGGATGGAAAAGGACTTGTCTTCTCCATGGTTTTCGGGTATTAATATCAAAGGAGAATAAAAAATGGCAACACCAAATTTAGTTAATATAGCAACAATCACACCAAAGAATGCTATGGGTAGTTTATCTGATACTAACAGAACTACTATGATTGATGTTCCTGCAGAAACTGCAGTAAGAATTGATACAATATTATTAGCAAACATTGATGGAACTAACGCTGCTGATGTAACAGTAGAAATTAGTAACGACAATGGTTCGACTTATTATAAAATCGCAAGTACAATTTCTGTACCTGCAGATTCAACATTAGATTTAATTTCAAGACCTATCTATTTAGATGAAACAGATTTAATAGCTGTAACAGCTGGCGCTGCCAATGATATAGCTTTTCATGTTTCTTATGTAGAAATGGTAGACTAGGAGGATAAATGCCGAAAATAATTAAACCTGCAAAAGGTACTTTTACAACAGCAGACATTACAATTGATAGTTCTGGAAGAGTTATATCAGCTGCTTCTGGATCAGCTGGAGGTGGAGGGTTTATTCCACAAATTATAGCACTAGGTCCTGCTTCAGGGACTTACGCACCCCCAGCAGATGTTACAAAATATTATGCTTATGCTGCTTCTGGTGGCGGAGGCGCAGGTCTTGCAACCGGACCAAACTTAGCTGGTAACGGCGGTTCTGGTGCTTATGGTTTTTATAAAGGAGATGTAACAGGAGGTACTCCTGTGTCTTACGCAGTAGGAGGAGGTGGAGGTCAAGCTTCTGCCGGTGGTGCAACAAATGTAACTAATTTATTTACAGTAAATGCTGGTAGTGGTGGTAATAATGCTACTAATAATGCTCAAGGAAACCCTGGTCCTAGCGGTAGTGCACCAGGAGCAGCTAGTACTGTTGATTTTGATTTTTTATATGGAAATACACAAAATTTAGCTGGTCCCGGTCCTAGAGGAGTTAATAACCCTGCACCTCAAAGAGTAGGAGGACCTGGTGGTCGGGGAGCTTTAACTTTTTTTGATAATGAATCTTAAAAATAATTATGACATATTTAATTTTTCAAAATAATAATTTATATAAAATTGCAGCTAATGAGAATGATAAAAATTCTTTAAATTTATCAGACACATCAACTAGTGTTGAAATAACTGAAAGTGAATTTTTAGAAATAAGAACTGGTAGAAAAGATGTTTCTTATGATGGCACAAATATTACTTATATCGATAGGTATGCAGATCCAGAAGCAGAAATTGATCCAATTGAAGCAGAAATGCTACAAGCTTATCACAGTGGTGTAATTAAATTAATTGATCAGTTTTTAGAATCTAACCCAAATAATCCAATGTTTTCTGCTATAACAAATTATAAAACATATTTAGAAGGATTTGATCATTCTACTTTAACATACCCAATGACACAAAGTTGGGAAAAATATTGTCAAGACAATTCAATTACTTATTTTCATCCTTTACAAATACCTTAAAAAATTATATAAACCAGGAATGTTTGAGAAAGAAATATTGTTTTCCGCATCGGAAATGTATTTAAAAAATTTTAAAGCAAAACCTGAACCTATAAAAGTAAATATACCTAAATGGTTTAAGGATTTAAAAACACATCCGACTTTTAAAACTATAAAAGGTTGTGTTCCTTTTTTAGATACATTAACTTCCGGATACCTTTTAAAAATGCCAATTGATTATCATTTATCTTTTAATGAAGAAACATTAAGAAATAATAAACTTGAAAAATATACAAAGTTAACTACAGTTGATTTTGATCCATCTTTAAAATTAAAAATGAATATCGGGAAAACAGAGCCCCATTTAACAGAACAACTATCTGATCAATGTCCTTTTCCACATAAAAACAAAGGTTATTCTTTTCAAAAGATATTAAACCCTTGGACTATTAAAACCCCTCCGGGATATTCTTGTTTATTTTTACCTCCTTTAAATAATACAGATGATAGGTTTTCAATAATTTCAGGTATTGTTGATACAGATAGTTTTAAAACAGAAATTAATTTTCCAATAATATTAAATGGAGATAAGTATGAAAAAATGGATACTATAATAAAAGAAGGAACTCCTTATGTTCAAGTAATACCTTTTAAAAGAGATTCTTGGAAAATGAAAATTATACCTAAAAAAAATGCTGAGATAACCAGACTCTCTGCAGTAAGATCAGTTTTTCACTCTTATAAAGAATATTTTTGGAAAAAAAAATCATGGAAATAAAAAATACAAAACTGCAAGATTATATAAAAATTTTTGATTTAGTATTAAACGAAGATATATTAAATAATTTTTTGGAAATTTGTAAAGCCCGTAATTTTGAAAATGCAAAAATAATTGGTTCTTCTGAAGAGGGACCTTTTGTTAATAAAAAAATAAGAAAAACAGATGTTTGGGCATTGATGAATCAAGCTAGAAGCTTAACTACAGTGCATTGGTTTAATCTTTTAAATTTTTGTTTTACACAAAAATATTATCAGTATGTAGTAGAAAATTTTAAAAATCCAATAATAGAACAACCAATACCAAAAATAATTGACATACAGGTTTTAAGATATAAAGAAGATTTTTTTTACAAATACCATATAGACCAGTGTCCACAAACTAATAGACAATGGAGCAGTATATTTTTTGTTAATGATAACTATGAAGGCGGAGATTTAGTTATTTCTACAGCAGATGGCGGTGTACAACACAAGATAGAAAAGAAAAAAAATAGATTAGTTATATGGCCAAGTAATTTTATGTACCCTCATACTGTTTTGCCAGTAACTAAAGGAATAAGATATTCGGTGGTATCATGGGCACAATAGGTAAAGATTTTAATTATAAATTAATAAAAAATTTTATAAGTAAACAAGAAATTAATTTATTAAAAGTGTATACTGAAATTAAACATAGATCTAATTTTTCTGAATTTGATTTTAATCAAAGTGGTATAGGAGCTACAAAATTTTATGGTGATCCCATAACAGAGTCTTTAATGTTTAAGTATAAAAGTAAAATGGAAAAAGTAACTGGTAAAAAATTATTACCAACTTATTCTTTTTGGAGAATGTACACTTATAATGCAGATTTAAAAAAACACAAAGATAGACCTTCTTGTGAAATAAGTGCAACTGTAAACATATCAAATGACGGAACTAAGTGGCCTATTTTTATGGATAATAAACCTTTTAATTTAGAACCTGGAGACGCAGCTATTTATTTAGGATGTGAAATAGAACACTGGAGAGAAAAATTTAAAGGAGATTATAATGCTCAAGTTTTTTTACATTATGTAGATGCATTTGGAAAAAATACAGAGTATCTTATGGATAAACGAATCAACTGGGAGAGTATAAAATGAAATTTAAACAATATGAAGACGGATCATGTGATATAATTTTTGATAAAAACGAAATTAAAATTATTAAAGAAAAAAATAAAATACATTTATCAGATGTAAGTCTAAGGCATTTTGGAAATACTTTAGTCAAAATTGTTGCAGAGTGGAATTTGTTATTTAACAAAGAATTACAAAATTTACAAACAACTCCAGATGATAAGGTAAAAGGGGAAAAACCAAAAGATGTTAGTTCAAAATAATTTTCTTTATAATAAAGATTTTGTAAAAATCTATTATTATATAACTGAAGAAAAATTTCCTTGGTATATGTGTAAAGATTTAGATAGTTTTAAATTAACACATCCTCTTGTAAAAAATATAAACAATAAAAAAATAAGCAGTTTGCATGCGCCTAAAATACTCTCACCTTTACTTAAAAAAATAGGAGTAGCTGATGTAGTTTGGGCAAAACTTGATTGCTATTTAAAAACAAAAGAAATATTAAATTATGATGCAGAAGAATTAACCGAAGAATCTGATCAAAATTTTATAGGTTTTTTGTTTATGAATACAAATAATAGTTCAATAGAAATACTAAACGAAAACAAAACAGAGGCTAAAGAGAATAAATTTATGTGTTTTAAAAAAAACATACCTTATTTTCAAACCTCACATACAGATGTAGACAAAAAAATTGTATTATCCTTGGAGTATTCGATTTAATTAAGACCTATATTCGCTCTTTCCTTCTTTATTTATTTAATATATAAGATAAATTAGATATATAAGGATTTAATATGCTACAAAAGATAGGTTTCCAACCAGGTATAAATAAACAAATTTCAGAAACTACAGCTGAAGGTCAGTGGGTAGACTGCGATAATGTTAGATTTAGATACGGAACACCTGAAAAAATAGGTGGTTGGAAGCAATTAGGTACAGATAGTTTAACAGGAGCCGCAAGAGGTCTTCATCATTTTGTAAATAGTCTAGGTAGAAAGTATGCTATTATAGGGACTAACTCTATTTTATATGCTTATTCAGGTGGCGTGTTTTATGACATACATCCTATCAAATCAACAACTACACTTACAAATGCTTTTAGCACGACCAATGGATCACCCATTGTTACCATAACTTACCCCTCAGCACACAATGTTCAAGAGAATGACATTCTTCTTTTAGATAATTTTACAACTATAACTAATTCAAATTTTAGTGCATCTGACTTTGATGATAAAAAATTTATGGTGACAAGTGTGCCATCAACTACAACTTTAACTATTACAATGCCTTCTAATGAAACAGGTAGTGGTGCAACAACATCTGGTGGTATTAGAGTTCAACATTACTATCACATTGGACCAGCAGTACAGGCAAAAGGTTTTGGTTATGGGTTAGGGTCTTGGGGTGGAGAAGATGCAGGAGCAGTAACAACAACTTTAAATGGTGCGATCGATGCTTCGGTCACCAGTATTACAGTAGCTGACGCTTCACAATTACCGGACTCAGGAACTAATTTTATTATAATAGATTCTGAAGAAATTTCATACACAGGTATTAGCACTAATACTTTAACAGGATGTACAAGAGGTGTAGCAGGAACAACAGCAGCTTCTCATAGTGATGGTGCAACAGTTACAAACTCAACTGACTATGTTGCGTGGGGCGAAGCAGCATCAGGAGATTTAGTTATTGAACCTGGTATGTGGTCTATAGATAATTTTGGAGATAAAGCTATTTGTTTAATACACAACAGTGCATGTTTCGAATGGGACTCTTCATTATCAAATGCAACGACAACAAGAGCAACCGTTATATCTGGAGCACCAACAGCATCACGTCACATGGTTGTATCTACTCCTGATAGACACTTAGTATTTTATGGCACAGAAACAACAATAGGTGACCCGTTAACACAAGATGATATGTTTGTAAGGTTCTCGGACCAAGAAGATATTAACACTTACATACCTACAGCAACCAATACTGCCGGTACACAAAGACTGGCCGACGGATCACGGATCATGGGAGCGATTAGAGGTAGAGATGCAATTTATGTTTGGACTGATACAGCATTATTCACACAACGTTTTGTTGGGCAACCTTTTACTTTTGCATTTGCACAGGTTGGAACTAACTGCGGACTTGTAGGACAGAACGCATGTGTTGAAGTTGATGGTGCTGCGTACTGGATGTCAGAAAACGGTTTCTTTAGATTTGCTGGTAGATTAGAATCACTACCTTGTTTGGTTGAAGATTTTGTTTATGATGACATAAACTTAGAGTCTGGAAATCAAATGATTTCTGCAGGATTAAATAATTTGTTTGGTGAAGTAATATGGTTTTATCCAACGTCTTCATCATCGGTTGTAAACAGAATGGTTTCTTATAATTACTTTGACTCATCACCACAAAGACCTGTATGGACAAACGGAACTTTATCTAGAACTATGTGGAGAGACTCAGCTATATTTGGAAACCCGCATGCAACAGAGTATGATGCAGGTACAGATACATCGTTTGATGTTGTTGGAAATACAGAAGGTATAACAACTTATTATGAACACGAAATAGGTACTGATCAAAATAAAAATGGAACAATAACTGCAATCACTGCAAATATTTCATCTGGAGATTATGACATTACACAATCAAGATCATCTACCGGTCAACAAACAGGGGTTGCAACATTTAAAGGAGATGGTGAATTTCTTATGAAGATAAGAAGATTTGTACCTGATTTTATAAGTCAAACAGGAGCAACTAGAATTACATTACAATTAAAAAATTATCCAAATAGTTCACAATCAGGTTCACCGTTAGGTCCGTTTGATGTTACTTCATCAACTACAAAAGTAGACACACGTGCAAGAGCAAGAGCCGTGGCTATGAAAATAGAAAATACAGCAGTAAGTCAAAGCTGGAAACTAGGTACTTTTAGATTAGATGTGCAACCAGACGGAAGAAGATAATGGCAAAAATTGTACAAGTAATTACTAGACCGGAATTAGAATACAACATACAAGTAGCAGAAGCGCAAGTAAGAGATCTTGATGCTATTGTAGAAAAATTAAACTCAACGTTTCAAGAAGAATTAAAAGAAGAAATAGAAGCATTTAACCTTTTTATAAATTAATGGCTAATCAATTTAAATTTGCAGGTATAGATAATAGCACAACAGGAAGTGCATTGAGTCCTTTAGGATCTGGCAATCCTTTAGTTAGTGAAACTTATGTTATCAAATCTATATTAGTTACATCTGCTGGTACACCTAGTGTGACTGTTACAAACAACAGTATTACAGCTATAAAATCAGCAGCTTTGACTGCTAATGTTACAACAGAATTATTAACTCAACCTTTAGTGGTTGAAGGTGGAGATACTTTTACAGTCCAATCAAGCACTTCTGATTCGTTTGATGTGGCTATTAGCTATCTAAATATTAAGAAGGAGGTAACAATATAATGGAAGTATTAAAACCAGCAAAAGTAGAAACAACGTATAGACACAAGGAAACTGGAGAGCTTTTCAAGGAAAGAAAAGACTGGGAAGCTAAAGGTTATAAGAATGAGGACATGGCTCAAGACGTAAATGTTATTATGCCAAGCCTTGATTTATTTGGAAAAACAAAATAGAATAGTAAAATGGCCATAACTAGATCACAAATAGCAAAACAATTATTAGCAAACGGAGGACGTACAGGATTCTTTCTTGGTGGTAATTTTAAAGGCGGTTATTCTAAATCAAGAGAAGACTCTGGTGCCGGTAGAAATAGAATTCAAAACGAAAGACAAGCAGAATTTAAACAACAACAGTTTAAAGATCTTGTTGAAAAAGGTCCAGGCAGTGATTTGGAAACTGGAAGAGATCGAGAAGGATTAGAGACTTTAGAAGCGTTGTCAGTTCAAAAAAGTAATATTCCTGGATTTTTTGGTATGGGACTTAACTTAACACAAAAACCTAGACAATTTACATTAGATAGAAACAAGAATTTTTACATATCTGATCCAAGAACAAAAAAAGCAAGAGAAAAATATGGTCTAACTGCACAAGGTTATAAAGATTACATGTCGGCTAGACAAGCGGGTAATATAGATGCCGCTGGTAATACTATTATAAGTGAAGATGATGACAATGATAATTTTATTCCTGTAGATACAACATTTAATATGGAATCAGGCAACACGGACCAAGGAACAGAAGAGGAAGAACCTTTTGAAATATCAAGAAGATTTAGAGCAGAAGGTGGTATTATGAATAGTGATGTTGTAGGTGGCGAAATGGATTTTGATTCAGCAAGACAGATGTATGGTCTTGGTAAACTTGTTAAAAAGATTGGAAGATCAGTTAAGAAGATAGCTAAATCACCAATAGGTAAAGCTGCATTGTTATATGCAGGAGGTACTTTTTTAGGAGGATTACCCGCTCTTGGAGGATCAGGAACATTTATGGCTAATCTTAAAAGCGGACAAGGTATAGGAAATTTATTTAGTTTTGGAAAAAGTAAATTATTTGGTAGCGCATTACCTCCATCACAAGGTTTAGGTAAAACTAAAAATATTTTAGATTTTGTAAAAAATGATCCTTTCACTGCTATCACAGCAGCATCAACAGTAGCAGGATTATTGACAGCTGATCAAGAAGATAAAGCACAAAAATTAGCAGATGAGACTGGATTTAGTATAGAAGAAGCAAGAAACTCTATTCTAGCAAGAGCACAAGGTAATGTTGCAGGTGATGTTAGAACAAGAAGATTTGTAGCAGAAGGCGGATCTATGGATGAGCCGGTAGCTAAAAAAACTATGCCACTATTAGATATGGATGGTCAAGAAATGGATTTAAGAGCTGAAGGTGGATTCGTGCCAATAGGACGTATGGAAAAAGCGGATGATGTACCTGCAAGATTATCAAAGAATGAATTTGTCTTTACAGCAGAAGCTGTAAGAAATGCCGGAGAAGGCGATGTAGACAAAGGCGCAGAAGTGATGTATAACATGATGAAAAACTTAGAATCCG
>Ga0208148_1000854_pt1 | contig 11443 bp, 9 predicted proteins | sample DEB08_DNA_16_FD_184525 | JGI IMG/M metagenome (GOLD analysis project Ga0208148, IMG submission 184525) | Aqueous microbial communities from the Delaware River and Bay under freshwater to marine salinity gradient to study organic matter... | ecosystem: Environmental > Aquatic > Marine > Coastal ...
AGTCCAGCGTGTACAGCTTTTCGGCAGGGTCCAAGAAGTTGCCTGTGAAGCTCATGGCAACCTCTGCAACCGAACCGGTGTTATTGCGGACGGCGGCAATCGCCGGTGCCATCTGGTTCACATCATTCAGGGCATCAAAGATTCTGAAGATGTCTACTCCGGTGCTGGCAGCCTCGGACACAAAAGCATCGGTGACCTCAACTGGGTAGGGAGTGTAGCCAACGGTGTTTCGGCCGCGAAGCAGCATTTGAATGCAGAGGTTGGGCAACTCTTCACGCAGCTTGGCAAGTCGAGTCCACGGGTCTTCGCCCAAGAACCTAAGAGCCACGTCGTAGGTTGCGCCACCCCATGCTTCAACTGAGAGCAACTCTGGGGTCATGCGAGCAACGTAGGGGGCGGCGGCAACTAGATCGCGACCGCGCACTCTCGTGGCTAGCAGCGACTGGTGAGCATCACGGAAGGTGGTGTCGGTGACCAAAAGCCTTCCTTCATTGCGCATCCACTTTGCAAAACCCTCTGGACCCAACTCCTCCAGCAACTGCTTGCTTCCAGCCGGGGCGGCCGAGACAGTGTCCAACTCAGGGAATTTGACCTGAGGGTCTACCTTGCCCTCACGTTCTCCATATGGCTTATTGACTGTTACCTCGGCCAACCACTGCAAAACTTTGGTTCCTCGGTCTTGTGACACACGTGCCCGGAGAAGCTCTGGGCGCTCATCGATAAAGTGTGTTGACAGCTCACCTGAGGCAAAGGTTTCGTCATCCAAAACCGCCTGCAAGAAGTTGATGTTGGTAGCCACGCCACGAATCCTGAACTCAGCCAATGCTCGTCTTGCCCGGTCTACCGCAGACTCAAAGTCGCGACCCTTTGCTATCAGTTTCACCAGCAGCGAATCAAAGTGTGGAGAGACTTCGGCACCGGTTGTGACGGTTCCGCCATCCAAGCGAATGCCGGCACCACCTGGCGAACGATAAGTGGTGATCATTCCGGTGTCTGGCCTAAAACCAGCAGCTGGATCCTCGGTAGTAATTCTGCACTGCAGAGCAAAACCGTGTGGCTGGATAGTCTCTTGGCTTAGGCCAAGGTCTGAAAGGGTGGCTCCAGCAGCAATTCGCAATTGCGACTGAACTAGGTCAACGTCGGTGACCTCCTCGGTCACAGTGTGTTCAACCTGAATTCTTGGGTTCATCTCAATAAAGACATGCTTGCCAGTATTTGGGCCGGAGGTTTCGATCAGGAACTCCACGGTGCCAGCGTTTTGGTAGCCGATTTCTTTTGCAAAAGCCACGGCATCCACGAACAGCTGCTTTCGCAACTGATCGTCTAGCAGCGGCGCCGGTGCGATCTCAATTACCTTCTGGTTGCGTCTTTGAATTGAGCAGTCGCGCTCGTGCAGATGCACTACGTTTCCGTGGTTGTCCGCAAGAATCTGGACCTCGATGTGACGCGGCCTGATAACAGCCTGCTCCAAAAACACTCTGGCATCGCCAAAGGCACTGTCGGCCTCGCGCATTGCCTGCTCTAGCGCCTCGGCCAGCTCGGGCTCAGTGTCAACCTTGCGCATTCCGCGACCGCCGCCGCCAGCTACTGCCTTGACAAACAGTGGGAACCCGATGGCCTTGGCCTCTGACAGAAGTCCTTTGACGTCCTCGGAGGCGGCCGTGGAGGCTAGAACTGGAACCCCGGCTCTAATCGCTGCCGCCTTGGCGTTTACCTTGTCGCCGGCAAGTTCCAGAACCTCTGGGGCGGGCCCGACGAACGCAATGCCATTGGCCTTGGCCTGTTCGGCCAACTCTGGGTTCTCACTCAGGAAGCCATAGCCCGGATAAATTGCATCTGCGCCGGACAGCTTCGCCACACGAATCACTTCCTCGACTGAGAGGTAAGCGCGAACTGGTGACCCCTCGGCCTTAATCTCGTAGGCCTCGTCTGCCTTCAGCCGGTGAACGGAGTTCCTGTCCTCGTATGGATAAACGGCTACCGTTTTCGCACCGATTTCATAGGCCGCGCGGAAAGCGCGGACCGCAATTTCACCTCTGTTGGCTACCAGAATCTTTTTAAACATCAAACCTCGCTGAACCGATGTGGCGTTGCCGGATAACGCCTATATGACAGGTAGCCTAATGCAGTGCATGTACTTAGCGTGAGTTCACTAAAGGGTGGCGTGGGAAAAACCACAGTTGCCCTGGGTCTGGCATCTGCTGCCCTGAACAAGGGAATCGACACGCTCGTGATCGACCTTGACCCGCAGTGCGATGCAACAAGCGGACTGGCGGCTCCAGCCGACCTGAACGCCTCGGTTGCGGAGGTGCTGCAGGGCGCGAAGCTTCCAATTCTGCGGCGGGCCATAGTCGCCTCCCCTTGGAGCCGTGAGTCAAAAATGGACGTTCTGGTTGGATCTCCTCGTTCACTCTTGCTAGACAACCCAGCCCCGACAGTGTCTGATGTTTGGAAACTCGAGGAAATTCTGGCGCTAATTGAGAATGAATATGAACTTGTGATCATCGACACTCCCCCGTCGATCAATGCGCTAACCAGGACTGCATGGGTGGCGAGCGACCGCGTGATTTTGGTAACCGAACCATCTCTGTACTCAGTGATTGCGGCAGACCGAGCCAAACGAGCGATAGCAGAAATTAGCGCCAAGCTAAGCCCAAGACTTTCGCTCTACGGCTTTGTGGTGAACCGACTGCGGCCACAGTCTCATGAGCATGAATACCGACTCAAAGAATTGCGCGAAATGTTCGGCGACCTGCTACTCCAGCCATATTTCGAAGAGCGAGCCGCCGTGCAGCAGGCAACCGGAGCTGCCCGTCCAATTCACTCTTGGCCGGCCGAGGGTGCCGCTGAGGTTGCCAAGGGCTTCGACTGGCTGCTTGCCGGCATTGTTGCTGATTTTGAAAGAGTAGAAGCCAAGCGCGAACGAGTAAATGTCGTTGGGCGCACCTTGCGCGGGCAGCAAAGCCCGATGGCAGAAATTATTGAAACGGCGTCGATTACGGTGGTTGAGCCCTCGACCAGGCGCGAACGCAAAAAGAAGCGTTGGTTTAGACGCTAAGAGATTTTTCTGGCTCGTCTAGCGGCTAGTTCATCATGAACAAGAGCCTCTTCCGCAGCGAAGTCGACCAGGGTCGCCTCAACCTCGCGCAGCACTCGACCAATGGCGATTCCGAAGACGCCCTGGCCTTGCCCTAGCAAATCAATCACCTCATCCTGCGAGGTGCAGAGGTAAACCCTGGCGCCATCGGACATCAGGGTGGTGTTGGTTAGATCTGAAATTCCTGCAAGCGCAAGCTGCTCAACGGCAACCCTGATCTGCTGGAGCGATACTCCGGTGTCCAAAAGTCGCTTCACGAGCTTTAGGACCAAGATGTCACGGAAAGAGTAAAGGCGCTGCGAACCGGAGCCAGTTGCCCCCTGAATAGAAGGCACGGCAAGGCCGGTGCGGTCCCAGTAATCAAGCTGACGGTAGGTGATGCCCGCCGCGGCGGCAGCGGATGCTCCGCGGTAACCGATGTCCTTATTCGGCAATCCGTCGGTGAATAGCATGCTTGTTTCTGACTCCACCGTTACTCCTAAATTTCACAGACTTCTAAGTCTGCCTTCAAGTTCAGGTTTAGGGTTACACTTCCGGCTTCGGCGTGTCGCATTAGCTTTCGATCTCTTCGATTACTTCTGCAATTAGGTGCGAACGAATTGCACCAAAGCGCTCGGCGATCTCACGAGAAATGTGGCCGGCCTTGGCAGCGCTGTCGGGCGCCTTCTTGCGAAGCACTGGCTCAGTGACTCCGGTAATGATTCCAATTTCACGCTCAGCTGCAGACTTCAGGCCCCTCAGGTGTCTTGGCTGAATACCAAATTCTTCCAGCCCAACCAGGGCAAAGGCGATTTCCACCTCATGAGAAGAGTGTGGCTGGGCTCCAAACAGGCCAAGTTCTGCGCCCTCTCTGAAACCTGCATCGCTCAATCCTGTTTCCAGTTTCAACTGAGCGGTTGAAAAACGCTGACCCTTGCGCAGTGACGCCGGAGTGGCAGTTGGCAAAAGTGGCTGACGGCCAGCGTCAAGCTCGTCCAAGTGATCTCGAATGACTTTCAGCGGCAGATACTGATCGCGCTGCAGTGTCAAAATAATGCGCAGTCGCTCAATCTGAGAATCTGAGAATTTCCGGTAGCCAGACTCGGTTCGTTCTGGGGTAACCAGTCCTTGATCTTCCAGAAACCTGAGTTTCGATGGGCTGAGGTCTCCGAACTCCGGCTTCAGAACAGCTAACACCTGACCAATCGTGTAAAGCCGACGATGGTCTTGGAGTCTAGATAGTGCACTCTCCATGACTTACGAATCCTTTTGTGATGAGTAAAAGGTAAGTCGGAACTTACCAATCAAAATTTCTTTTCCTGTAGTTAGTTGAACTGAATCAACCCTGGCGCCATCCACATAGGTGCCATTCATAGAACCCAAGTCAGTAAGCCTAAAGCTTCTTTGCTTTCGGTCAAACTGAACATGTCTTCTAGAAACTGTTACATCATCCAGGAAGATATCTGCTTCTGGGTGACGCCCGGCAACTGTCAGATCCTGGTCAAGAAGAAACCTAGACCCAGCCCCGGCACCGCGGTGAGAGATCAAAAGTGCTGAATTCTCAGGCAGGGCAGCGACCGCTGAGGCTTCCTCTTCGGTTAAAACTGGTGTTTGGTTGGCGATAAGGTCATCAGAAAAACGCGCTGTTTCATCGCTTCTGAAAGAATCCTTGGACAATTTACGCCTCCCCTATTTACTCCACTTTAGAGGATTTTTTCTTGTCGTAAAACACCAGTTTTATTACATGGACCACATAAAACACTCCGGAGAGCCAGTAGAGCGCTATTCCCCAGTAGGCAAAGCCCCAAGCAAGCGGCAAAACAATAAAGTCAGATTCCGGCCAAACATCAGCCATCAACAGAAGTGGTAACGCATAGAGCAGCGCGAAGGTGCCGGCCTTGCCCAAAAAGTGGACCGGCAACGGCCCATAGCCGTGATTTGCCAAAACTGGGTAGACCGCAAGCAGCATTAGGTCCCTAGAGACCACGATTACCGCGAGCCAGAGCGGGATGTTGCCGTTTATAGTCAGCCCAATCAGGGTTGCAAAAATAAACAGGCGATCCGCAGCTGGGTCCAGCATCTGCCCGAGCCGGGTTATTTGATTGAACCTCCTGGCAATCTGGCCGTCAAGCCAGTCAGTCGCACTTGCAAAAGCCAGAATGATCAGGCTCCAAACAAATTCACCGTTTAGTAGCAACACTAGAAACACCGGCACCATCAACAGCCGGAGCGCACTGAGCATGTTTGGAACGCTCTTTAGTTCTTGCAGCATGCTCATAGCCAGATTCTAGCGCCGGGGCGAAACAGGCTGTCTTGCCACGCCCGTCTTAGCCTGCAGGAAATAGCACTGTCAGCAGTGGTGCGTCCTTGGTAGACTGGTGACCTCGTTGGTCGCATCCGATTTGCGACAAAACCCTTTGGAGACACTCAGATGATTGGCGTGCGCGACCTCGAGATTCGCATCGGCCCAAGGGTCTTGATGCACGAGGTCAACTTCCGCGTCGATAAGGGCGACAAAGTTGGTTTGGTTGGCCGAAATGGGGCCGGAAAAACAACGCTCACCAAAATTCTTGCCGGCGACGGTCAGCCCTCCCATGGATTTGTTGATCGACATGGCGAGATCGGATATCTTCCACAGGACCCTCGAACCGGCGATCCAGAGCAGTTAGCAAGAACCAGAATTCTAAACGCCAGAAATCTCGGCGACACGCTCGAGGCCATGACTCAAGCAAGCTTCGAAATGGGTAGCGACGACCCCAAAGTTGCTGCCGCCGCGATGACCGCTTACGCAAAATTTGAAGAGCGCTTCCAGGCTGCTGGCGGCTACGCCGCTGAAGCCGAGGCGGCTGCCATCGCCGGCAACCTGGGACTCAAGGGTCAGGTCTTAGACCAACCCCTGAAGACGCTCTCCGGAGGACAGCGCAGAAGGATTGAGCTTGCAAGAATTCTGTTCAGCAGCGCCGAAACCATGATTCTGGACGAACCGACAAACCACTTGGATGCCGACTCCGTGGTCTGGCTGCGCGAATTTCTAAAGTCCTATAAGGGCGGCCTGATCGTGATCAGTCACGACGTGGACCTGGTTGAAGAAACCGTGAATCGAGTTTTCTACCTGGATGCCAACAGAACTGTCATCGACATCTACAACATGGGCTGGAATCAATACAAAAAGGCTCGTGAGACCGATGAAGAGCGTCGCAAGAAAGAGCGCGCTATTGCCCAGAAAAAGGCCAGCACGTTGCAGTTGCAGGCAGCAAAGTTTGGCGCAAAGGCCAGCAAGGCAGTCGCTGCCAAGCAAATGGTTCGCCGGGCCGAGTCGCTACTGTCGTCGCTGGACGACGTCCGCGAGGTCGAGAAGGTTGCCAAGATCAAGTTCCCTGATCCTGCCGCCTGCGGCAAGACCCCACTGATGGCGGAGAACTTGAGTAAGAGCTATGGCTCTCTGGAGATCTTTACTGCAGTTGACCTGGCAATCGACCGGGGCTCCAAGGTTGTCATCATTGGCCTGAACGGTGCCGGTAAAACTACGCTGCTGCGAATTCTTGCTGGGGTGGACAAGCCCGATACCGGTGAGTTGATTCCAGGTCACGGCCTAAAGGTTGGCTACTTCGCCCAGGAGCACGAGACTCTGGATGTGAATAGGACGGTTCTGCAAAACATGCAGGATGCTGCACCAAACCTTGCTGACACTGACGCCCGAAAAGTTCTTGGTTCATTCTTGTTCTCTGGTGACGACGTTTCGAAGCCAGCAGGAGTTCTGTCCGGAGGCGAGAAAACCAGATTGGCACTTGCCTCATTGGTGGTCTCTTCTGCCAACGTGCTGCTGCTAGATGAGCCGACAAACAACTTGGACCCAGCAAGCCGCGAGGAGATTCTGAGTGCACTGGCAAGCTTCAAGGGAGCCGTGGTGCTGGTTTCTCACGACGTAGGTGCGGTTGAAGCACTAAACCCGGAGCGAGTCTTGATTCTGCCTGATGGCGACGAGGACCACTGGAACGAAGGCTACGCGGAGCTGATTGCGCTTTCCTAGAACTGATTCCGGTTGGCCTCTTGGCTGCGAATCTCCGCTAAGTCGCTAAGTCGCCCCAGGCCAGCAAGCGGCTGTGCCATTCTGTAGTTGCCCTTTAGTGAGTCTTTGTTTTTATCCAAGAAATTCCAGTAACCGGCGCTGAAGTGACATGCCTTTTCACCGACCCGAACCGTTGGTGAAAACTGACACCCCTTGCAGTAGTCAGTCATCTTATTAACATAGGCGCCGCCAGAGGTGTATGGCTTGGTTGCCGTCAGGCCCCCATCTGCATACTGGGACATTCCAATCACATTGGCTGGCATAACCCACGGGGTTCCGTCCACGAAGGCATCTATGAACCAATCATTCAAAGCTTTAGGATCAAGCTCCCGCTGCACCCCAAAGCTCCCGAGCACCATCAACCGATTGATGTGATGGGTCCAACCGCGGTCTCGAATTTCAACGATGACTTGCTGCAGGCAACTGGACTCTAAAAGCCCTGGGTCCAACTCCTGAAAAGCCTCGGGCAGCGGCTTTTCGTGCTGGAAGTAATTTGCGGTCTCAAACCTGTCACCTAAATGCCAGTAAAGATGCCAAACCCAATCCCGCCAACCCATCACCTGGCGAATGAAACCCTCTGCACTTGCAAGCTCAATTCCGCCAGCGCGGTAAGCCCGCTCGGCAGCTTGAACTACCTCCATTGGGTCTAATAACCCGAGGTTCATTGCCGGACTCAGAAGCGAATGCGACATCGCCCAATCCTCTTTCATGGCGGCATCTTCATGTGCTCCAAATGTTGCCAGTCGATTAGACACAAAGTTATCCAGTGCCAACAGCGCCTCTTTCCTGGTTGCAGGAAATAACCTCGGGCCATCGTTGCCAATGAAGGACACTTTCCCATCAGCTTCAAGCTGATCCAAGTAGAGCCTTACTTCTTGATCAATTTCGTCCTCAACTGGATACCAGGCGCTAGCAACTCCCAGCGTCAGCTGCCCTTTGGGTGGCGGCTGCCGATTTTCGTGATCAAAATTGAACTTTCCGCCCTCGGGAGAAAGCTCTCCAGTGGCCGTTCTATTCATCAGAACACCGGTCTTTACTCTCCGGTCCCGATAGAAATTCTCCATTAGCAGCCGCTTGCTGCCCTGAGTTTGTCTCCAGTCAGCGAACTCGGCTTCGGTTGCAGCAAAGCCTCTTGCCGCAAGCACCTCCACCGCCGCGGTTTTACCTAAATCGGCTAGCAGCGACCGAAGGCCCCTCGAGGTTGGATTTACGACGCTGAGATCGCGGCCTTTCAATACCTCGTGGTATGAATCTCCTCGCACTAGTTCAGCGCGACCGCCAAGCTCTTGTGCTCGATGCCTTAGGGCAGACAAAATCAGGTGGGCCTTTTGGCGATGATATCTTCTGGAAAGAAGTGGGCTGAGTACCTCCGGGATCAGAACCTGTCCTCCATCGTCAAAGTGAGGGCCAAGCTGATCTGCAAAAAGCAGTCGCACAGTGGAGTTGGTCACTCTCTCAAGTCTAAGAGTCAAATGAGTCATAGCGGATTCGTCAATCGCTATGGCTGCTGATAACCTGCGGGCAACAAAGGAGCCGCCATTGACCGCCAATAACTTTAGAGAACGCGTTGCCCAAGACTCACCGGTAATCATGGCTGGCGGCTATCTATTTGAAGTTGAGCGACGTGGCTACCTGACTGCCGGAGAGTTTGTCCCAAAAGTTGCCCTTGAGCACCCTGAGGTGCTGGAGCAAGTAACAAGAGACTTCTTGCGCTCGGGCAGCGACATCGCACTTGCCTTCACCTACAACGGGCACCGCGAAAAGATGCGGATCATTGGACAGGAGCATTTGCTAGAGCCTCTGAACCGCGAGGCGATGCGAATCGCAAAACGTATTGCTCAAGAGCAATCCAAGGAGCAAGGCCGTCAGATTTTTGTGGCCGGAAATATATCGAACTCCAACATTTATGACCCGGATAACCCAGAAACCCATGAGCAGGTGCGGGCGATGTATCGCGAGATGATCAGCTGGGCTAAACACGAGGGCGCCGACCTAATTGTTGCTGAGACCATGTATTACTTGGGTGAAGCGATAATTGCACTGGAAGAAATTCAGCGAGCCGGATTGCCCTCGATTCTGAATGTTGCAGTGTTTGACACTGGCACGCTCCGCGACGGTTATAGCCCCGGAGAGGCCTGCAAGGCTCTCGCAGAAGCCGGAGCAGACGTTGTTGGCACAAACTGCTTCCAGGGGCCGAACACCATCAGATCGATCGTTGAAGAGATTCGCTCCAAGATAGGCGAGCACCCGATGTCTGCAATGCCGGCAACTTACCGAACCAACAGTAAGCACACTTCGCTTTTTAACTTGCCAGACCCTGGCAATACTGCAGTTCTTCCAACCGGCAGGACCTTCCCAGATGCCCTAGAGGCTCAAAACTCCAACAGATATGAAACGGCGGAGTTTGGTCAATTTGCTCACTCAATCGGCGCGAAAGTAATTGGGCTTTGTTGTGGCGCGAGTGTCATCCATCACCGTGCTCTGGCCGAAGCGCTGGGCAGGAAAACAGCACTTTCCAACTACTCACCGGACATGAGCAAGCACTTCATGTTTGGTAAGGACGAAAGCCTCCCCCAGCACATGACTGAGTTTGGATCTGACGCATAACCCGCACTGATATCGAATTTCGGTGATGCTTTTCGGCGCCAACCTCAGCGCAGCTTTCCGCGCCAGGCGCTGAAAGATCTGACTGACCCAGAGTGAGGCAGCCTTAGCCAAGAGTAAGGGTGGACTTCTGCTAGGTTCTGGAATTTCAAAAAGCTTGGAACCGGTGCATGGGTGATTGCCACTCTGTTTGATTCTGCAAACTCGAAGGGGTTTCCAAGGTAAACAGACAGGTCGCGTCTGCTGGCCAGGTCCTGCAGTGTTTCGAGATAGAAATACAGTCGCTTCGATGAAAGCTGCAGTTTTGCTAGAGCCTGTTCGTTGAAAACAAATGCCACGGGTAATTCAGGGTTTGCCAACATCGCGGGATCGTCATCGCCCAGCGATTCGATGGTCAAAAGCACTCTTTCTGGCTTTTGAGTTCTGACCGGAGCGAGTGGACCCGTTGTTGTTTCTGGTGTCGGATCAGTGGTTTGGAGGGCCTCTGGCTCTGTAGCTTGGAGGGTCTGATCTTCCGGAAAACTTTCTATCGGGCAAGCTTTTTGAAGCGGGCAAGCTCGACACAGCTCTGGAGCGCGCTTTTCAACCTGCCACCTGGCAAATCCGTATGGCTTTCCAGTCCCCGAACCCACTGTCCATTGCCAGCCAAGTAGGTTGGCGGCACGCGAGCCATCAAGCAGCTCGCGATGCATTCGCTCCTGACCGTGAAGCCAGCCCTTGCCGCTACGAATGGTCCAATGCGATGCCAACCACATTCGGGTTTGGTTTACAAGCCAGCCATTTTGATTGAGCTCATCGACCACAAAATCGACACAGGCCAATCCCTTTTCCCAGCCATCGCCGGGGGTTTCCCAATTTTGCTCAAACCGAAGATTGCTAAAAAGCCTGGTTCCAACCCGTGCGTAGAGGTGACGCGCGTACTCCTGCCACAACAGTTCGTCTCGATACTTGTCCCTGTCCCACTGGGCGGCAGATTCAGCCCAGTCCCACAGAGCCTGCAGCGAAATGATGTTGTGGCGAACGTATGGAGACATCACCGTTGCCCCCCTGTCAGAAACAGGAAGCACCTCCGAGCGGTTCTTTGAGTAGCCCTTGATGCTCAAGTTGGCCAGGGCCTCATTTGCGGCGGTTTGACCGCCTCTAATTGAGCTTCGACCTCCACCAGAGTGAAGCCCGATAAACAACTCAGCCAGAAGCTTTTCGGTGTCTTCGAGGATGTTGAGTTGCTTCAATTGGGGCAGTCTCCTTGGTTCAGGTGCCGTAAGTCTATGCTCGAGCCGGATATTTGAACTTATGAAACAAGCCCGTCACTGGGACTTATCCTTGACACATGGATTCTCTAAATCGTCACGAAGACTACGGCACGGAAGCACTTCACGAGACGCACCTGCTGGCAGACCCGGTTGAGCAATTCAAGATTTGGTTGCGCGAGGCAGAAGCAGAGAACATCTTTGAGCCAAATGCATTCGTGCTTGGCACCGTCACTGACCAGAACACCCCAAGTTCAAGAACCGTGCTACTCAAGGGAGTCGACGAGCACGGATTTCACTTCTTCACAAACTTCGGTTCTCGCAAAGGAGCTGCCATCTCAGGCAACCCAGCAGTAAGTGCGGTCTTTGGCTGGTATCCGATGTATCGTCAGGTGCTAATTGAGGGGGTAGCTCGGCCACTACCCGGCCAAGACGCAGACGACT
>Ga0208148_1000857_pt1 | contig 11401 bp, 16 predicted proteins | sample DEB08_DNA_16_FD_184525 | JGI IMG/M metagenome (GOLD analysis project Ga0208148, IMG submission 184525) | Aqueous microbial communities from the Delaware River and Bay under freshwater to marine salinity gradient to study organic matter... | ecosystem: Environmental > Aquatic > Marine > Coastal ...
TACGGCACAAACTTGTGATGTTACTTTTAGTTATAGATATTGGAAAAATTTAACAGATGAAGCAGACTTACCAAGGCCAATACTTGAAACATTACAGAGTGTTCTTGCAAATCAAGTAGAAAGAGAACTTATAAAAAATATACCAAAAGTATTAAGAAAACTATAAAATTATGGAGTGAAAAATTATGGCATTACCTAAACTTGAAACCAAAACTTATACCTTAACCTTACCATCAACAGGTGAAGAAATTAAGTATAGACCTTTCCTAGTGAAAGAACAAAAAACATTAATGATGGCACAAGAATCAAAAGTTGATAGTGAGATTGTGGATAGTATGAATCAACTTATCAAAGATTGTACTTTTGGTGGTGTAAATCCAACAATTTGTCCAATGTTTGATGCAGAATATATCTTTTTAAAACTAAGAGCAAAATCAGTTGGAGAAAAAGTAAATATAACAGTTACTTGTCCAGATGATAAAGAAACAACAGTGGTCGTGTCACTTAATCTTGATGATATAGAATGTAATATGACAGAGGACCATACGAATGTTGTTGAAATAGCAGATGAAGTTAAAGTATTTTTTAATTACCCACTTTTAAGTTCTTATAAAAATATAGATAAAGAAAGTGATGTAACTTCATTGTTTAATATGATTGCATCATGTATCAAAGAGATTCATTTTGGTGAAAAGATTTTTAATAAAGTAGATATGTCTGAAAAAGATGTAACAGAGTTTATTGAATCATTATCTACAATACAGTTTAAAAAAATATCTGATTTTTTTGAAACTATGCCAAGATTAAGACATGCTGTTGAAGTAACAAATCCGAATACTAAAGTAAAAAGTGAAGTCGTAATACAAGGACTTCAAAGTTTTTTAGTATAGGGCTCTCTCATGAGAGCCTAAAAAGTTACTACAAAAGTAATTTTGCACTCATGCAACATCATAAATACTCTTTAACAGAGTTAGAGAACATGATGCCATGGGAACGAGAAATCTATGTAGGTTTAGTCGTAGAACATGTTGAGGAAGAAAATCGAAAAATGGAAGAACAAAAAAGAAAAATGAAGGTGTAATAGATGGCAGAAGTAAGTAAACAAGATGTAGATTTACTAAAGAATTATATGTCTGAAACAAATCGGGGCATAAAAACTCTTATAGAGCTTAGAAAACAGGAAGATACCCCTAGAAGTCTTTTGGCAGGTAATGCATTTGAGATTGGTGCTCAAGTATCTTTGGCTAAAAAGAGAGAAGTCTTTGATGAAAAAGAAGAAATAACTAAGATTGATAATAAAGTTGTAGATAATACAGCTGTACTGAACTTAATGCTTGAGCCTATCACACAGTTGGCAATGGTAATGAAAGAATCATTTGAAACCCAAAAAGAGATAAGGGATTTAACTATTACTTCAAATAAACTTGCTGATAAGGCAACAGAAGAAATTAAAAAAGAGGGCACTTTATTTATAAATCAAATTGGTCAAGTTTCAGAAAACATAGATGAAATAGTACGACCTTTAAATCGAATGGAAAAAATTACTCAGGGTATGCCTGGCAAAAATCCATTATTGGGTAAAACAGGTAGTGAAAGTAATATTGCTAAAAGTGCAGAAGAAGAAAAAAGAAAAGACCAAAAAAGTTTTTATGCAGACCAAGTTGATACTTTGGCTAACACAATCACAAAACCTTTTAGTAATCTTGCAAAAAGTTTTAGTGGATTTGCTGAAAGTACTACAGGCCAAGCACTTATAGTTTCAGGAGTTCTTTTTTTAATTCTTGAAGCAATATCAACCTTTCCAAGCTTAGCTAGAGCAATTGGAGATACAATAACAATTATAGGAAACTTTTTTGGTGATTATAAAAAATTAGTAACAGGTGACATGACCTTTTTACAATTTTTTGAAAACCAATTAGGAATAATAATTGCTACTTCTATTGCTCTCTTTAGTTCAGGATTTAGAAACTTCTTTGTATCCATAGGTACAGCAATACTAGGATTTGGAAAAATGCTTTTAAAAGTTTTTGCTATACCAGTATTAGTTATTTCAGCTATTCTCGGATTTTTTGAAGGATATAATAAGTCTAGAGCATCTGGAAAGGGTATAATGGAATCAATTGGTGTTGGTCTTGCAGGAGCAATTGAAAGAGTGTTTAATTTAATTATTGATACAATTCTTGGAACTTTAGAATTTATTGGTACAGCAGTTCTTGGTAAACAACTGGTAGATGACATAAAAGGTTATTTTACAGATTTAGGTAAATCAATCTTTTCTTTTTTAATGCCTTCTCTTAGTGGTGGTGCTGGTGGTGCAGAGGGTAAGTATATGGGAGGCCCTGTTGCGGCTGGAACACCATATGTTGTAGGAGAGATGGGACCTGAATTATTTGTGCCAGGTGCATCAGGCAGTATTGTACCAAATGGTATGGGTGGTGGACAACCAATTATTGTAAATAATACCAATGTAAATGCACCAACTAGTAATAATAGTCACCAACATGCAAATGTAAGTATAACAGACAGACAACAAGAGATAACAGGTTTATAAGAGGTATCAAAATGGCTGAAACAGAAACTAAAAAAGTAAACATAGAACTAGAGGTAGACACAAATGTTGTTAATTCTAGTAAGAACAAATATCAATCAATGATAGACATGGCAAAAGCTGTGGATGCATGGAGAATATTCCCACGACTATTTTTAACAGTATACATTGTATTGTTATATAAGTGTGTAATTTGGTATATGAATTTATCTGCTCCAACTATGGAACAATCTGGATTAATAAGTATCGTTGTAGGTGCTGGTGCCGCTTGGTTTGGTTTATATACAGGAACGAGTAAGAAGTAATTAACTAGGATTTAAATGGTCTTCGGTTAGTATCTTAAATTGCATATCATGGTCTAGACAAAACTCAGTCGCTGACTTCCATTTGGCCTTGTTTATACCCCATGTTTTGACTTTGTTATACCAAACACCTGTTCTTCGTTTAGGATTCCTTTCTGGTGGTGTACATTGATTCTTAGGTTTAACTTCAATGATATACTTTTTAAGACTACCATTTTTAGTACGAACTTTAACATAGAAATCTGGGAAATATCTATGATAACGACCATCCCACGGCGATATATACGGTATTACTAATTCTTCACTACCCCATTCTATAATTGATTTAGTGGTATCACAATACTTCATCATCTTCAATTCCCATGAAGAACGATACACTATTTCTTTCAAATCACCTTTATATTTTGTAGGATATTTGGGTTTAAACTTTCCTTTATATGTCATAGTCGTTATAAATACTTTAAATCAATATAGGACTATTTATACATGGCAATAGATGTATTAAAAAGACAAGGCAAGTCAGCCGTCACAGGTGTACTAGGAAAAAATCTAAGAAGGGTTGCTGGTAACATTGGTAGTGTTATTCGTGGTGATGTGGGTATAGGTGATTCATCTGAAACAGCACCAATCAATCGTACTAAACAATCTACAAAGATGTTATCTTTTCCTTTAGATGTAGGTGCAGACCCAGGTATAGGTAATCATGGGCACTACATTATGTTTTTTATCAATGAACAACAAAATGCTAAACTAAAATTTGGTGGTGGATATGCTGCAGAGGCAAATGCACAAGATATGGGTTTAGAAAATATAGTAGGTGAAACTAGAAAAAGAAAACTAAAAGGTTTAACTAAAAATTTTGATACAAAAGCACAAAGTTTTTTAGATATGTTTTCCCCAGATAAAATAGGAAATCAATTACTAGGTGGACTAACTGATAAAATAGGTGGATTTGGACTTGGTACTAAAGGAAGAATTAAAACAGAAAAGAAACATCAAATTAGGTCACAGAAAGACCAAACAGTAGCATTTGAAAGACCACCAACAAAAAGATTAGATACAGCAATATCTATGTACATGCCACCAACAGTAAAAACTTCTTATAAGTCAAATTATACAGATACAGGCGTAGGTGCATTTGCTGGTAATGCAATATCCGCAATATCAAAACTTGGTGATAATGCAGATTTTAACGACCCAGCAGTAAAGGAAAAATTAACAGCTGCAGTTACTCAAGGTGCTGAATCAGCAGTAAGAGGAGTTGCAAGAGAACTTGGTGGTGGAATAGTAGAGCAAATAGAAATGCGAGATGGTGAGATTGTTTCAGACAGAATGGAATTAGCATTTAAAGGTATAGACAAAAGAACTTTTGATTATATTTTTAAAATGATGCCTAGAAGTAAAGAGGAAGCTGATGAGATTGCAGAAATAATTTATGCATTTAAATTTCATATGTTACCAGAATTAGGTGATGGTGATAAAACAGGTAGGAACTTAAAAGTACCAAGCACATTTGATATACAATACATGTATGTAAATCAAGAAAATAATTATTTACATAAAATATCAACTTGTTATCTATCAAGTATGGATGTATCCTATGGTGGTTCTAAATACACAACATATGATGGCAATGCAGATGGTGCTCCACCTGTTGAAACAGAAATAACATTACAATTCCAAGAAATAGAACTCATTACAAGAGAAAGAGTAGAAGAAGGTTTCTAATATGTATTTTAAACAGTTTCCAACAATACCATATGATTCTAAAGGCACAGGTGAATTTAAAAGTGTTAAAAATTTACTTAGGCGTGTAGGTATTAGAGCAAAAGTAAAAGCTAATACTATGTTATATGATACCTATGATGTTAAGAATGGTGAAACACCAGAATCTATAGCATTTAAACTATATGGTAATGCTGAATTACATTGGGTAATTATGATGATTAATAATATTACAGATAGATATCATGATTGGCCAATGACAGAGGCACAATTTTTACAGTTTCTAAAAGACAAGTATTCAAATATTGATGGTGTACACCATTATGAAATATCTCAAACTTCTGGTAATACTAAAAAGAAAATTGATATTGGTACAGACAATACAGATTACCCATCTGCAACTTTAATTACCAATTATGAGTATGAACAAGAACAACAAGATGCTAAAAGAAAAATAAGATTGTTAGACCCTAGTTACATATCACAATTTACGGAAGAATATAATAACTTAATTAGCGAATCAGTAATATAATGTCAAAAAATTATTCGTATGCAGGTCAATTTACATTTGATAAAGTAAAAATATTTGCTTCATCAGGCACTATTGTAGATGTATCAAGACTTGTTGTAGGTTTAAATTTATATGAGGATTTATACAAAACATGTATAACTGGTGATATTACTCTTGTTGATACAAATAATGTTATTATGGAAGCACCTATTATTGGTCAAGAGTTTTTAGGATTTAAATTAATAACACCAGGTTTAGATGAATTTGCTTTAGATTACAGCACTCATGTATTTACAATTACTAAAATACTTTCAAGAACATCACCAAGACCTGGTACTATGGTTTATTCTTTAGGATTTTCTTCACCAGAGGGATTAAGAGATAACAGAGTTAGAGTTTCTAAAAGTTATACAAATACTATTGATGCTATTGTTGAAGATGCACTATCTGCTTCACAATATATTAATACTAAAAAAACATTATTTTTAGAAGAAAGTAAAGGTATAAAAAAAATGGTAGTTCCATATGTGCATCCATTTAAATTAATTAATCAATTAAAAATGGAAGCTGTATCAAAAAAACATGATTCACCACATTATATGTTTTATGAAAATACTTTAGGTTTTCATTTCAGAACTTTAGATAGTTTATATGCACAAAAAGCTGCAGCAGAATTTAATGCAACTGATATGGGTGGTAAAATATCACTTGAAGATGAACTTAAAAGAGTATTACAATTTCAAATCGTAGGCAGTAATGATATGTTATTAAATGTTGTGACTGGTATGTTAGCATCAAATATAATAACTCATGACATATATAGAAAAGAATATAAGTATGATGATTTTGAATATATTGCTGACTTTGATGAAAACAATAGAATTAATTACGAAGAAAATAATCATCCAATATACAATGATGTACCACTAGATGAGTTTGATAATACAGTTTCTATGTTTACAGATGCAAAGAGATATGTTCATCCAACATCAACAATTATAAATAATAGTGATGCACAACACTATGATACAAGTACTAAATCATATCCGTACACTGCCAACAACATATCAAAGACAATCATGTCTAGAAAATCTAAACTAGCGGAGTTAACACAAGGAATGAGTATAATAGTACAAGTACACGGAACAACAACATTAAATGTCGGGTCTATTGTTAATATGACTGTACCTGTAACAGGTGCAAAACATAGTGGAGAGGATAACGATATATACTTATCTGGTAGATACTTAATAAAATCATTAAGACATATGTTCGATTTTACAGATAAAAGACATAGTTGTGCAATGACACTCGTTAGAGATACAATCAATAAAGAATTACCAATAAATGATTTAGCAATAGAACCTAAAGCTGAATCTAGAGGTATAATATCAGAATTTTATTCATAAAGGAGGTAAACTATAGTAAACTATATCATGTATAATTAATTAACAATTTGGAGTTTAAGAATGACAAATAAAGCTAAGAACAAAATTAAGAACATGAAATTTTTGAGCCAAACAAGAACAAGGGTGATACCAGAAAAACTTGACATAAATAAGATAAAAGAAAACTATAGAAAAAAGGAAGCAGATGAAGAGCTACACAGATTTACAAGAGGGGTTGTATGACCCAAACATATTTAAGGCATTCTTTCTAGCTGGGGGACCAGGTAGTGGTAAGTCATATGTAGTGAAAAAGTCTACAGGTGGAACTGGTCTAAAGATAGTCAACTCAGATGATGTCTTTGAAAAATATCTAAAACAAGCAAAACTTGATTTTAAAATGGATGCCAATCAAGGTAAACAAAGAGATGCATTAAGAACTAGAGCAAAAGCAGTAACTGCCAAAAGAAAAGATAATTACCTAGAGGGTCGTTTGGGTTTAGTTATTGACGGCACAGGGAAAGACTATGGTAAGATATCATCACAAGCAGCAGGACTAAAACAATTAGGTTATGATGTACATATGATATTTGTAAACACAACGCTAGAGGTTGCATTACAAAGAAACCAAGAAAGAGCTAGAACAGTACCAGAAAAAATTGTGGTTGATGCATGGAAACAGGTACAATCAAACATAGGTAAGTTTCAATCATTTTTTGGGCCTAAAAACTTTATCATTGTAGACAATGATATGCCAGACAAAGATGGTCGTTTATTTGACTATGTATTTAAAAAAGTACAAGGACTACTAAGAAGAAAAGTAGATAACTATATTGCAAAAGCTTGGATGTCGAAAGAACTTAGATTGAAACAAAGATAAATTATGTATATCATACTCACAATTATATTATTCCTAATAATAGGATTTGTATTAATCATGCACAATCGCCCAGATTGGTGGTCTTCACTTACTCATTGGTTGCATATCAGAACTTCTATGTTAAGACCAGAAATTAGTATCGTAGAACTAATCATATTAATAGGTGTATTACTCATACTATTCAAATTATACTTCTAAATGAGAATGATTCTCATTTAAATTAACCCTTGACAAACCCTGTTTCAACCTGTCATAATGGCGTCATGATAGAAGAATTAGAGTTTATAGAACAGTTACAGAATATCAAAAAACTGGTGGCTGTATCATCCAAAAACCACCCAAATCAACATGTTTTGAGATATCTTGATATATTGATTGATATTCACGAAAAGAAGTTTAATCAGTTTCAAAGAGATATGGAACAAGAATATTTGGAAAGGAGAAAAGATGCCTAAAGGAATGCACCTAGTCTTAGGATTGACTTCACTAAATACAAGTAGAAAAAAGAAACCTAAGATTACAAAAAAAAGAATGACAGAGTTGATTGAACAACATAGGTTATATAATAAGGAAATGAAACAAACCAACAATCGTAGAGATATGATGTCATTTGATGATTATGTAAAAAGACAATTTGGTCAAGTAAAATACAAACCTAAGAAGACAGGTACATATCAGCCTACAGGTATGACTATTACTAGAACTACAAGTGTACCAAGTCATACAATAGATATAAAAGATTTACAACATGCTTGTACTAAACCAAATGATGATTATAAAAAAGAAATCAGCAGTCAGTATGTGATAGGACAAGCTTACAATAAAGGAAATTTTCAAGTATTAACTAAAAGGGAAACAGAAGACCCTGCAACAGGTAAAAGAAGATGATAGAATTAGACACATCAGGTTTTAATTGTCCAATACCGATAATTAAAGCAAAGAAAGAATTAAATGGAATGGAAATAGGTGAAACTTTAAAACTTATCAGCACCGACCCAGGTGCAGTTTCAGATATAAAATCACTTTGTGATTCATTAAAACATGAATTAGTCAAAAGTGAAGAAAAAGATGGTAAATTTCACTTTGAGATAGTAAAACAGTAAATTTTAACACTTTTACTGAAAAACGAAGTCGCTAGACCACCCAAAATCAAGAGTTTCGTGGTCAGGTGATAGTAAGACATAGCAAAATAATTAAATGTCATAAATCCTCGATTAGATAGTCTGTAGAGGATTTTGTTGTATTAGATACAAAAATTAGTGAAAAATAGGCCCTTATAGTATAATAGTAATACAGTAGACTTGTAATCTTCAGATTCGGGTGCGATTCCTGATAGGGGCTCATATAAATAATAGATGAAAAATCATAAACTATCAATAATGACATTTGTCACATCACTAGCAATTGCTGCTGTCGCCGCGTGGTATTCTATTATCGGATTAACTGCAATATTTTCTGCAGCAGTCATTCCGATTATCATCATGGGTATAGTTTTAGAGATTGGAAAACTAGTTGCAGCTGCATGGGTTTATAATCATTGGAGAGAAACAAGTATATTGTTGAAAACATATCTAGTTTCTGCCATTGTAGTTTTGATGTTAATTACAAGTATGGGTATCTATGGATTTTTATCTAAATCACATATTGATGCTGGAATTAACACAGGTGAAATATCAGTCAAGATAGAGAGAATTGATAATCGTATTGCAAGTGAACAAAGACAGATAGACAGAGCAGAAAAAAATATCACAGAAATGGATACAACACTAGATAAAACTAGTTATGGATTTTTTGATGATTCTAGATTAGATGAAAGAAAAAGACAATCGGTAGAAAGAGAACAGTTAAACAACATCATCACAAAATCAGAGAATAGTATTGATGATTTACTAGACAAGAAATCAGAGTATGAATTAGAGGTTAAGAACTTTGAAGTAGAAGTTGGGCCTATCAAGTATATAGCTGCATTAGTATATGGAGATGAGGCAAATAAATACCTTGACAATACTGTGCGATATGTGATACTATTGCTTATATTTGTATTTGACCCATTGGCAGTATTATTATTGATATCTGCTAATATGTCATATAGAAAAGAATTAGGACTTTTACCTAAATCTAAAGAGGTACCTTTACCCATCAATGTGGGTAAGACAGTTAGAAGTGCCACAACACACAAAGGAGTGAAGAAAGTTACTAAAGAAAAGGATGGTGTTAAAATACATTTCTATGAGGAAGATGACGGAAAAGGATAACCTGGCACGATTTTTGAAGCTATATAATTAATTAATCATTGGAGTAAATCATGGAAAATTCAATTACAGAGTTATCGTATGCTCTAGATACATTCTACTTTCTAGTCATGGGTGCATTTGTCATGTGGATGGCAGCTGGATTCACAATGTTAGAATCAGGTCTTGTGAGAGCAAGAAACACAGTAGAAATCTTAACTAAAAACATTGCACTATATTCTATATCATGTATTATGTTTATGATAGTGGGATATAATCTTATGTACCCAGGTGGTGGTTCAGGTGTAATACCAGACTTATCATTTTTCTTAGGTACAGACAATACAACAGAAACAGTACTTGCAAGTGGTGGAGATGTATACTATTCTAGTATGGCAGACCATTTCTTTCAAGTAGTATTTGTTGCAACAGCATGTTCAATCATATCAGGTGCAGTTGCAGAACGAATGAAACTATGGCCATTTCTACTATTTTGTGTAGTGATGACTAGTTTCATATATCCAATACAAGGTTATTGGAAATGGGGTGGTGGATTCCTAGATGAAGCAGGATTCTCAGATTTTGCTGGGTCGGGTGTCGTTCATCTATGTGGAGCAACTGCTGCTCTTGCTGGTGTTCTGATTCTTGGTTCAAGAAAAGGAAAATATGTAGATGGTAAAGTACAGGCGATGCCAGGTGCAAACTTACCACTTGCAACATTGGGTACATTCATTCTATGGTTAGGATGGTTTGGATTCAATGGTGGTTCGGAACTTATTATATCAAATGTTGCTGAGGCAAATGCAGTATCTATGATATTCGTAAACACTAACTTAGCTGCGGCTGGGGGTGTTATGGGTGCATTGATACTATCAAAAGTATTGTTTGGTAAGTCGGACTTGACAATGGCGCTTAATGGGGCAATTGCTGGTCTAGTATCAATCACTGCTGAACCTCTTGCACCAACACCATTACTATCAATGTTCATAGGACTTATAGGCGGAATCATAGTAGTATATTCTATCATCATGTTAGACAGAATGAAACTAGATGACCCTGTAGGTGCCATATCTGCACACGGCACATGTGGTATATGGGGATTACTTGCTGTTACATTTACAACAGGTTCTCTAGGTGCTCAGTTATATGGAATCATTGTTATTATGTTATGGACATTTATAACAAGTGCTATCTTCTGGTATATTATCAACAAAGTCTATGGACTAAGAGTATCGGAAGAAGAAGAAGATAATGGAGTTGATATTGCAGAGTGTGGACTAGATGCTTACCCTGAATTTACTAAGTCATCTATGTCTGGGCCCTCAGTATATCCACCAAAATAAAACTTGACATTTATCACATGGATGTGATACAATGGTACAACAAATAGGAGTTATATAATGGCAAAAGAAATAGATGCTGATTTACTACAGAAACAAAGAGATTCTCTTGTACAAGACTTGACAAATGCTAAAGTTGCTGTAGAAACATCAAAAAACAGAGTACAACAAATACTCGGTGCAATACAAATGACTGATAATCTGATTGCAGTATCCAAAGAGGGTAATTACTCAAAGAGTAGGGCAAACTCAGAGGGTGTACCAGAAACTTCAGCTACTGAGGTACAAAAATCATTAGAAGAACATGCAAAGGATATGGTATCCGAACTTGGTGATGATGATTTAGGAAAGGTGGACTAGTGTACGAATACAAGTGCAAAATTAGAAGAATAGTAGATGGCGATACAATGGATGTTGATATTGATTTAGGTTTCAATGTAGTACTCACTAAAGAACGAGTAAGAATCTATGGCGTTGAT
>Ga0208148_1000859_pt1 | contig 11400 bp, 10 predicted proteins | sample DEB08_DNA_16_FD_184525 | JGI IMG/M metagenome (GOLD analysis project Ga0208148, IMG submission 184525) | Aqueous microbial communities from the Delaware River and Bay under freshwater to marine salinity gradient to study organic matter... | ecosystem: Environmental > Aquatic > Marine > Coastal ...
TCTCCAGACAACAGAAAATGAAGCCCTACTGGAAGCCCTGAAGCCCGAGGATATTCTGCCCAATATGGCGATTAATGGTGTCGAAAGTCCGCTGCTCAGCGCATCTGATTGCCGTGTTACTGATAGCGAAAACAGTCTCGCACCGGAAAACTCTGGTTTTCCGACCATGACAATACTGATCGCCGTTGACCTGGGCAGTCAGTCAGTGGCAAATGCTGTCTGCTATCTGGAGCCCACCTCTGGTATTTACGTGAGTAATAATGCCATCTATCTGACCCAGGTCGATTATGCCGAGGCTGATTCGCGGACCCTGGTGCACAGCTATGCTCTATCTGCAGAACTTGATTACCTTGGCTCCGGAGTGGTCGATGGCGCACTGGCTCTCAGTGGCGACAGAGATTTCCGTATCAATGAACACGAGGGTTATCTGCGCCTGGTCACCAGTCAGCGCAGCGCCAACGCAGAAGACCGGATTGATCATCAGCTCTCAGTGCTTAAGCTGGCGACCGACAAACTGGAATTGAATCTAGTGGCGACGCTGCCCAATGCAGAGCGCACCGCGGCTATAGGTAAGCCCAACGAGGACCTGTATGGCGCACGCTTCTTTGGTGACAAGCTCTATCTGGTGACATTTGAGCGCATAGATCCGCTCTATGTTCTCGATCTCTCTGATCCATTAGATCCCCTTATTGCGGGAGAGCTTAGCGTTACCGGTTTCTCAGATTTCCTGCACCCGGTTAATGGTGAGCTGCTGCTCGGTTTGGGGCAGGATGAACAGGGACTGGTGAAACTCGAATTGTTTAATGTGGCCTCTCTGACGGCCCCTTTTTCGCTAGGTTCTATAAGTCTCAGCCCCGGTGCAAACTGGAGCTATTCAGAAGCCCGTTACAATCGTCATGCATTTACCTATCAAGCAATCGATGAGACCACTGATCGATTTTCAGTCCCAGCCTCCCTGAGCTTCTATTCCGATGAGGCTGGCTACAGTGAAGAGCGACGTTTGTTCCTATTTGAAATCGACAGCAAAGATCGTCCAGCAGACGCTTCGATTGTTGAGGTTGGGCAGATTGTGGCGACAACAGAGCAGTGGTGGGACAGTCGCCAGCGTGCGGTATTTGATGGTGATGCGGTGTTTTATATTGATGGCACCGCGGTTTGGTCTGCCCTATGGGGCGTTCCGGAGAGTCAGGACGGCCCTTTTTAGGCTAGGTTCTTGTGCTTTGAAATGCGTAAGAGGTGCCTAACAGTCGACTGGGGGCGTCATCAGGAGCGCTTAACTAGGCGATTAACTAGATAGCTGCTTTAACCTCGGCATTAGCCCAAGAATAGGTCTCCAAGACACTACTTGAAAATAGCGAAGCCAGCAGTATTGGGGTGATCGGGCCGAGTTTGTGAGCGCAGTTTTGACGATGTAATTCAACCGTTCTATGGCTGAGTGTTCGAGCCGCGGCGATTTTTTTACTCGAGTTGCCCTGATATACCAGTTGTAAAATATCCCACTCGCGCTTGGTTAACAAGGATTCAACTGGAATCCAGAATTCCTCTGGCAGAGGAATTTCGGGCAGCACTGAGGCTATAACAAAGCTACTAAACTCTTCGAGGTTAGCTAATTGCTTTTGGTTAATAAAGCTCAGCTTGTCATGGCCAATTTGACTGGGTGGTGGGGTAGCTTTTAACTCAGACGAGTCGTCGAAAACTAAATTAAGTACCGTCAATTTCGAGATTTTGTTTTTATTCTTAACCTCGTTAAGGGCTTTGCGCTTAAAAAAGTCAAAGTTGGGTATCAGACTCATAGTGACTATATTGTCAGCTAGCGAGTGACTGCTGATCTCTGAAATTGCCTTCAGAGCCGAAGTTGGAGCGCCGAGAATTTTTACGATAATGACATTGTTATTTTCGCTGGGCATGATTTTTCTCGCACTTCTTCAGGTTACGGTGATTTACTAATCCAGTAAAGCCAAAAACGCCTATAGGCTGTTTGTCGCTGCTAGGTGGAATGTAGGTATTCGACTATGAATAGATATTACTGAATTTTTATAGAGTGTCTATGTTTATATGAATTTAATGATTGTTGCCGTGTATTTTTCGGTGGTTTGAACGTTTGAGAAGTGAATATTGGTGCGTTTAAATATTGATGGCTAAACTGGGCGTTTGCTTGGGCTGTATTTTTGAGGTGCCAACCACGCGTCTTTTTCGAGTAAGACGCGTGGTTGGTGAATTGGTGGGCCCTCCGTGACTTGAACACGGGACCTGCCGATTATGAGTCGGATGCTCTAACCAACTGAGCTAAGGGCCCTTAACTTGTCTTTTTGTCCCTATGCGTCGTCGCGCGTTCGAAACCTTTAGTCACATACTTTGTGTATGCTCCCTCAGCTTGCTGCGCGGCTCCTAACCTAGAAACAAAAATCCTGCGTTAAGTGTAAACGCTTTCTTATGTTAAGTTTAAAACTTGTCTTTCTGGTGTATCACTTACTTTGTCATTCAGGGCACTCAACTTCTTGTGCCGAGTACCTAAGCTGTCATCCTGAGCGGGCTACAGCTATTTTTTATTAGTCGTCGATAAAGCTGCGCAGGTGATCCGAGCGGGTCGGATGACGCAGCTTGCGCAGTGCCTTGGCTTCGATCTGACGAATACGCTCTCGGGTTACGTCGAACTGTTTGCCGACTTCTTCGAGGGTGTGGTCAGTGTTCATGTCGATACCGAAACGCATACGCAATACTTTCGCTTCTCTTGCTGTCAGGCTGCTAAGAACACCGCGAGTAGACTCGGTGAGGTTATTCTTGGTGGCTTCATCAAGGGGTAGGGCGATAGTGGTATCTTCGATCAGATCGCCGATGCTGGCATCTTCGTCTTCACCAATGGGCGTCTCCATGGAGATTGGCTCTTTGGCGATCTTGAGGACTTTGCGAATCTTGTCTTCCGGCATTTCCATGCGCTCTGCCAATTCTTCGGGAGTGGGTTCACGACCCATCTCCTGGAGCATTTGACGGGAAACACGATTGAGCTTGTTGATCGTCTCAATCATGTGCACGGGAATACGAATGGTGCGGGCCTGATCGGCAATCGATCGGGTGATCGCCTGACGAATCCACCAGGTTGCATAGGTGGAAAATTTGTAACCGCGGCGATACTCAAACTTGTCTACTGCTTTCATCAAGCCGATATTGCCTTCCTGAATCAGATCGAGGAACTGCAGCCCACGGTTAGTATATTTTTTGGCGATGGAGATAACCAGTCGCAGGTTAGCTTCAACCATTTCTTTCTTGGCACGACGGGCCATGGCTTCACCCATGGTCATGCGGCGATTGATGTCTTTAATCTGTGCAATATTCATGTCGGCAAGTTTTTCAACCTGCGCCAGCTTGCGCTGTGAGCGGAGAATTTCCACTTCCTGTTCGGCAACACGCTCGGCCCAGCTCTCTTTTGACTTGGCCAACTCTGTGGTCCACATCATATTGGATTCATTGCCGGGGAACAGTTTAATAAATTCCTTGCGCGGCATTTTGCCCAGGCGGATGCAGAGACGCATAATCTTGCGCTCTTCGGCGCGTACGCGTTCTACTGCGAGACGAACTTTGGCAATCAATGGATCAAACTGGCGCGGAGTCAGTTTTAAAAACTTGAACAGTTCGGCCAACTCTTCGAGATTCTTTTGTGAAGCTTCACCATTGCGTCCGTAACGGGCGATACAGGCATCAGTTTTCTTAAGCTGCTTGCGGATAGCGTCAAAGCGTTCAAAGGCGACTTCAGGATCCAGACCGCCCTCGTGCTGCTCTTCCTCTTCCTCTTCCTCTACCTCTTCGGGATTCTCAAGCTTTAGGGCTTCAGCAGCTTGCTGCTGGGCCAGCGCTGAGGGCACATGCTCCATAGGGTTGAGGTAACCGCTTATAATATCGGTGAGCTTCTTCTCGCCCGCTTCAACCTTTTCATACTCAGCAATAATTGTGGCGACGGTGGTCGGCCAGTCAGCAACCGCGGACATCAGCTCGCGGGTACCTTCTTCAATGCGTTTGGCAATCTCAATTTCGCCTTCACGAGTCAACAGTTCAACCGAACCCATCTCGCGCATATACATGCGCACTGGGTCGGTGGTGCGGTGTTGTTCGGATTCGACTGACGCCAAAGCAGCGGCGGCTTCTGCAGCTGCTACTTCATCGGGTGTGTTGTCACTGGCGAGACTTGAAAGAGTGTCGGCATCTGGGGCTGTCTCAAAGACGGTAATACCCATGTCGTTGATCATCTGGATGATATCTTCGACCTGTTCCGGATCGGCTATATCTTCTGGCAGGTGATCATTGACTTCAGCATAGGTCAGATACCGCTGTTCGCGGCCCTTGGCTATAAGGTCTTTGATGCCGGACTGTTGCTTTTGGTTCGTATCGCTCATAGGGCTCAATTACTGTTTAGAGGCTTAAAAATAGCCGAGGATTATAGCCGATAATATCCCCTATGTCCGCACCAATTTGGGCTTTATTGGGCTTTATTTGGCCGCGCCAATTTTTGTTATCTTAGACTACAAGTCGTTGTTTTATCTTCTTTTTTAGCTCGATGTGTTGATTGTCGTCGCCCAATTGTATGTGAATCTTCCAGAGCTGCTTAATCTGACGTTCATTGAGGGTTTCCAAAGTCAGTAAAATATCTGCTTTGCGCTCTGGGGGCAGGGCTTCAAAGACATCTCGAGAGACGTGGGCGAGAGTGTCGCAAAATTCCTGATCATCGTCGCGGCCTGTGCCTTTGGGTGGCTGGTGAAGTTCGCTTCCGGCGAGGGTTTTGAGTAGCTGTAATTCTGTTTGATCCGAGTAGGTAGCCTGCCAGCGGGCAAATATATGCGAGGTTTTGCTGCAGGCAGGCTCGCTGTTCACCAGCGCCAAGATCTTGAGAAACAATGTCATATCTGGGTCTGCTGAGACGCTGAGCATTTCAATATCTTCAACATACTCCGCTAGCTGCGGATGATTGACCAGCAGCGCGCTGAGAAACTTGATCGGCGACAGGCGAATTTTACTGCGGCGCACGGCGACGATTTCTGGATAGGGCTGCTCATAGTCGCCATCACCGTACACGTCATCTGGTGGTGGTCCTGAGTAAAAGTCCTGCGGTGGCACTTGACGACTTTGGCTGCTGGACTGGAATGGCGCTTGCACTGGCGGCGGAGATGCACTGACACGCTGAGCGGGGGGCTTGTGCGTAGCCACATAATCGCGCAAATTTTCTGCTGATATGCCGGTGCGACTGGAGAGCTCCTCAAGCATCAGCTGCCGAAATACTCCCTGAGGAATGCGATTGATCTGTGGCGCGCAGACCTTACTCAGGCGGGCTTTGCCGTCGGCGGTGCTGCTGTCGATGCCATCGCTGAGTTGTTCAAAGAGAAATTCGGAGAGCGGTTGGGCTCGATCGACCCGCTCCATAAACGCTTGCTTGCCCAGCTGGCGAACCATGGTGTCTGGATCTTCGCCGTCGGGCAGAAATAAAAATTTTGCTGAAACGCCGTCGCGCATTTCTGGGATCGCTGTTTCCAGTGCTCGAGCCGCGGCTTTGCGGCCAGCGTTGTCGCCATCAAAACAAAATACGATCTCAGAAGTGTAGCGAAAGATCTTTTGCAGATGGCTTTCGGTCAGTGCAGTGCCCAATGTGGCAACCGCATTGTTGATCTCGAACTGGGCCAGGGCGATAACGTCCATATAGCCCTCAACCATTATCAGACAGGGAATTTCTTTTAGTGCTTGTCGTGCCTCATAAAGACCATAGAGCTCGCGGCCCTTGCTAAACACCGGTGTCTCCGGCGAGTTGAGATATTTGGGTTTGCTGTCGTCCAGAACCCGCCCGCCAAAGCCGACAGTGCGGCCGCGCTGGTCGCGGATCGGGAAGGTGATGCGGTGGCGAAAGAAGTCATATTGCTTTTTCTCTTCCGGCTTGACGACTAGCATGCCCGATTCATGGAGCAGCCCAGTACGCTGATCGTCGCTGCCCACTGCCTTTAAAAGATTGTCCCACCCCGGCGGGGCGTAGCCCACGCCGTACTGTTTGGCAATCTGTCCGCTAAGGCCGCGGGCCTTGAGATAGTCGACTGCAGTGGCGGCGCTAGCATGTTTACGTAGCTGCTGGCGAAAATAGAGATCGGATTCAGAGAGTATCGAATAGAGGTTGTCTTTTTGTTTGCTTATGCCAGGATCTTGGGCTGCTTCTCGGGGGATTTCTAGGCCGGCATTGCGCGCTAGCATTTCCACCGCGGGTAAAAAATCGAGACGGTCGAACTCCATGACAAAGCCGAGGGCGTTGCCGCCGGCACCACAGCCAAAGCAGTAGTAAAACTGTTTGTCTTGGGCAACGGTAAAGGAGGGGCTTTTTTCTTCGTGGAAGGGGCAGCAGGCTTTGTAGTTTTTGCCGGCTTTTTTAAGCCCTACACGGCCGTTGACCACATCGACTATGTCGACGCGATCGAGTAGGTCATCAATAAAGGTTTGCGGGATTCGTCCGGCCATCGGGGTTACAGGCTGCTCTTTTTTTAAGGGTTTAGTGTAACGCCTTGGGCCGGGAAATAAACCTGCTTAGCTATTTAACTATTTAGGGCAGCTTTAACCAAGCCGCTGACGGCACCGGTATCCGCACGCCCCTGAACCTGTGGGCGCAGAATGCCCATTACTTTACCCATATCGGCCATTGAGGCAGCGCCAGTCTGGCTAATCGCGTTTTGAACCAATTCGGCAATTTCAGCGTCGGTGAGTGCTGTCGGCAGAAAATCTTGAATCACATTGATCTCGGCGATTTCAATCTCCGCCAGCTCTTGACGACCGGCAGCTTCGTACTGGCTGATAGAGTCGCGACGCTGTTTAACCATTTTGTCGAGAATGGCTAAAACCCGTGCGTCATCTATATCGATGCGCTCGTCAACTTCTACGCGTTTAATTTCGGCTTGGACTAGACGAATTGCGCTTAGTCGGGATTTGTCTTTGGCTCGCATTGCCTCTTTCATGGCATCTTTAAGCGTCGTTTTCATGGACATATGAACTCTCCTGCGGATGGTATTACTGAATTCCAGAAACACAAAAAGCGCCGGTTGGGCGCTCTCTGCATTGACTCTCTGTAGTACTGCTCTGGGTTAAAAGAGCGGGACTTAATAGAGTCGAGTAAACTTGCGTGATTCGCGAGATACTTTTTTCTGGTTGCGCTTTACAGCTGCTGCTGCTTTGCGCTTGCGTTCCCACGTGGGCTTCTCGTAGAACTCGCAACTGCGAACTTTAGCTAGAATTCCCGCTTTTTCGCAAGAACGTTTGAAACGACGTAACGCTACGTCAAAGGGCTCGTTTTCTTTAAGTCGAACGCTTGGCATCTATATATAATCCTGTGGTAAACACTTGTGTACAGTGATCTGTCGCTAACCAACTTTGTTAGCTGACCCTTTAAGGGCGCGTAGTCTATACACTTCCCTGTTTTGATGCAAAGTTTTTTAGTGCCTTTTTAAAGGTACTTGCGAGACTGCAAACTACAGGTTCACACAGCTTAGCAGAGGGTTTACAGTTACGCCCTCAGCCGACGATTTGTCCAGCGTTGGCGCTACTCTAAACCAATACTGCAAGGCCCCTTTAAATGCTTGTTCTCGGTGTCGAAACCTCCTGTGATGAAACCGGCGTTGCTGTCTATGACAGTGAGCGTGGGCTATTGGCGCATAATCTCTATTCTCAGGTAAAACTCCATGCCGAGTACGGCGGCGTAGTGCCAGAGCTGGCCTCACGAGATCATGTGCGCAAGATATTGCCCATGTTGGAGAAGGTTTTGGCCGCAGCTGATGTCACTAGGGCGGATTTGGATGGCATTGCTTACACTGCTGGCCCAGGTCTTATGGGTGCATTAATGGTGGGTGGAGCTGCAGCAACTGCCCTGGGTTACACCCTAGGTATACCGGTGCTGGGTGTTCATCATATGGAAGGACATTTGTTAGCGCCAATGCTTGAAGATAATCCTCCGGCCTTTCCCTTTGTTGCTCTGCTGGTCTCTGGTGGTCATACCCAGCTCGTCTCAGTCACTGCGATTGGACAATATGAGCTGCTCGGCGAATCGATTGACGATGCCGCTGGGGAAGCCTTTGACAAGACCGCCAAGCTCTTGGATCTGGATTATCCCGGAGGCCCGCGTTTAGCTGCCATGGCTGATCGCGGCACTATTGACCGATTTAGTTTCCCGCGGCCCATGACTGATCGCCCGGGATTGGAATTTAGCTTTTCCGGCTTAAAAACCTTTACTCGCAATCTGATTGAAAAAAATCGTGGTGATGATGTACTCCCAGATGAGCAGTGCATGCTCGATATCTGTGCCGGCTTTCAAGAAGCGGTGGTGGATACATTGGTGATTAAATGTCGCCGCGCCATGCAGCAAGCCGGCATGAAGCGTCTTGTAATCGCCGGCGGCGTATCCGCTAACACCAGATTGCGTGAAAAACTCGAGGTGGCTCTTGCTAAAGAGGGCGCTGAGGTGTTTTATGCCCGCCATGAGTTTTGTACCGACAATGGGGCAATGATTGCCTATGCTGGCTGTCAGCGGCTGTTGGCGGGAGAAAAAAATGAATTGGTGATTGCGGCGACGCCGCGATGGCCGCTGGATAAATTGACTGGGTTACAGGAAGCTGTTTGATGGATATTGTCTATATAAGAGACCTGCGTATCGAAACCATTATTGGGATCTATGATTGGGAGCGCGAGGTCAAACAAACTGTTAGTCTTGACTTGGAAATGGCCCATGATATTCGCCGTGCCGCAGAGACTGACGACATTCAGTATGCTCTTAACTACAAATCGATTGCCAAGCGACTGATTAAGTTTATTGAAGAGAGCGAGTTCTTACTGGTTGAGCGCATGGCCGAAGAGGTTGCTGGTATAGTCAGAAATGAGTTTTCTGTGCCCTGGTTGCGATTGCGTGTAAGCAAGCCGGGGGCCCTTAGAGGTTCTCAAGATGTGGGAATCTTAATCGAAAGAGGAGTGAAGCCCTAGTGGCACTTATCTATCTCAGTCTCGGTAGCAATGTTGAAGCCCAGCGCAATATTGAGGCGGCGATGGATGCACTAGCCGACACCTTTGGTGAGCTGATTATCTCCTCGGTGTATGAGAGTGAGGCAGTGGGTTTTGAAGGCGACAGTTTCTACAATCTGGTAGTGGGCATTCATTCGACCCAATCGGTCGGTGAGCTGTCGAAAATACTCAAGGCAGTCGAAGATGTGCAGGGTCGTGATCGCACTGCGCCCAAGTTTGGCGCGCGAAGTTTGGATATTGATATTTTAACCGTCGATGATCGTGTCGGGGTGATCGATGGGGTCTCTATACCCCGCGATGAAATACTTAAGAATGCCTTTGTGCTGCAGCCTCTGGCTGAAATTGCCGCCACGACAGTACATCCGCAGCTAGGCACAAGCTATCTGCAACTGTGGCAGGATTTCGACAAAGATAAGCAAAAGTTGTGGCCGATTGATTTTGTCTGGCGCGGCGAAAATATTACCCGGGCAAAGTAGCTGTCGATTATTGGGCGCAGTTGATTTTTCGTCCACTATAATCAAGCAAGTAAATAATTTTTGATCAGGGTAGTGACGCCCAAAATTTTTAAAGGAGTAACCATGAAAACATCCCTCGTCGGCCTTTTCTCTCTTGCCATTCTCGCCGCACTGACATCCTGCACCACCTTTGATCCCTACACTGGTGATGAAAAAGCCAGCAAAACAGCCATTGGCGCCAGCATCGGTGCCGGCGTTGGCGCCGTGGTGGCCTATCTGGACAACAAAGATGAAGACAGCCGCAAGCGCAATAAACGCATCTTGGCCGCTGCGGGCGGCGGCGCGGCCATTGGTGGTGGTATCGGTTATTATATGGACGCCCAGGAGGCAAAGCTGCGTCAACAGCTACGTGGTTCTGGGGTCAGTGTCGAGCGGGTTGGAGACAATATCAATCTGATTATGCCGGGCAATATTACCTTCGCCAGCAACAGTGCGGATATTAATGCGAGCTTTTATTCAGTGCTCGATTCAGTAGCCTTGGTGCTCGAAGAGTATGACAAAACCTTAGTCGTGGTTGCTGGCCATACAGACAGTGATGGTGGTGCAGCTTTTAATGAGGATTTATCCCAGCGGCGTGCGCAATCTGTTTCGAGTTATCTGGTGTCGCAATCGATCTTGCCGGTTAGAATAGAGACCATTGGTTTTGGTGAACGACAGCCTATAGCAGACAATGGCAGTGCCGCGGGCAAGCAGCTTAATCGTCGGGTAGAGATTACCCTGTTGCCAATTAGTGGCTAAATTCCTTTTGGGGCCTCTAGCGAACAGCGCCTGTGGCGCCTCTTAATAAGTTGAGTGCAGTGATCATAATCCGACCTTTTAAACCCTCTGATTGGCTCGATGTTTGGGCCATCATTAGGCCCATTTTCCACGCCGGTGAAACATACGCATTTTCTAATATAACCGAAACTCAAGCGCATGAGTTTTGGATTCATAACGTATCGGCAACCTTTGTCGCTGTTGATGAAAATGACTGCGTTCTGGGTTCATATTACATAAAGCCAAATCAACCACTATTGGGCGCTCATATATGCAACGCGGCTTATGTGGTTGATGAGAACCAGCGCGGAAAGGGTGTCGCATCGATGATGTGTGAGCATTCCCAAGAGGCGGCTTTAATGCAGGGGTTTCTGGCGATGCAATTTAACTTCGTTGTCTCAACAAATACAGGTGCTGTGCACCTCTGGGAGAAGCTTGGATTCTCGATTATCGGCAAGATTCCAGAGGCTTTTCAGTCTGCCAGTGGCTACGTCGATGCCTTTATTATGCACAAGAAATTGTAGGTGATTTGAAGGTAATATTCAGCGCCTGTGGCGTTCTATAATATTACAGGCTGTTTGAGTTGCCGCCATCCACCGCGATGGTTTGACCTGTTACATAGCTGGCATCAACCGCCAAAAAGAACGCGGTTCCAGCAATATCCATCTCACTGCCCAGGCGTCCCATGGGAACATTGTTGAGTACAGAGTTGTGTTTGGAAATATCATCTTCCTCGTGCTCAGGCCACAGAATTGCACCAGGTGCGACACTATTTACCCGTACATGAGGCGCCATGTCCAGCGCCATTGATTTGGTCATAGCGATATTGCCGGCCTTGGCAATGGTGTAGATCGGGTGATCCTTGAGCGCCTGTCGGGCATGCATATCAGAGATATTGACTACGGAGCCACGGGCAGCAGTAAGCTGTGGCGCCAAGCCTTGGGTCAGAAAAAACGGTCCTTTGAGATTGCTGTTGATAAGGTCGTCCCACTGCTCATTGGTACACTGTTCTAGGGGCGTGGGATAGAAGCTTGAGGCATTATTGATCAGCACATCGAGACGCCCGATGGAGTCCACCAGTTGAATAATCTTATGGATACCAGCC
>Ga0208148_1000860_pt1 | contig 11397 bp, 13 predicted proteins | sample DEB08_DNA_16_FD_184525 | JGI IMG/M metagenome (GOLD analysis project Ga0208148, IMG submission 184525) | Aqueous microbial communities from the Delaware River and Bay under freshwater to marine salinity gradient to study organic matter... | ecosystem: Environmental > Aquatic > Marine > Coastal ...
AGCAATCTTAGCTGTAGTAACCGAACCATCGGCTAATGTAGCTGTTTCAATTATACCTTCAGGAATAGAATTATTAGTTTTTGATAAAATACCAATATAGACATTATCAATAGTTTCATTGGATAATGAACCACTATCCCAAGTTATATTAACTGTTGTATTTGTAGAAAATGAAGAACTAGATATTGTACCGAAAATTGTACCTGGAGTTGTTGCTATCAATCTAATTCTTCTCCCTGCATGATAAACTGAAGTTACATCAGCACCTGCAATCGTAAATGATGTTGCACTTGCGTATGCTGCTGTGTATGCACCTGAACCATCTCCATATTCTACCCATTGAGCATCATTAAACCAATCTCTTGTATTTTTCATTAATGCTCTAATGGCATTATTTAAATTAGAAGGTAACATTCCCTCTGCAACTGAAATACCATTTAATGATGTATTGCTAGATTGTGTTGTTGAATAATCTTTAATATTAGTTGTCATTTAATTTCCCAAAAACCATGTAAATGCTTTATTGTTTTCTTTATTTTTTTCATTAATTAATGTGTTTATTGCTTCTTCAATTTGTCTTTGAAAAAACTCTTGAGTTTCAAAACTATATCTAACATTATCTATATCAGTTTTGTCCGTCATCTTAAACCTATTCTTGATGCTTTTAAATCTACTCCTTGTGCATGAGTCCAAGGTGTTCCGCTTGGTGTGATAACTTGTATTCTAAAATACCTTCCAGATTGTCTAACTGGATTATCACCACTTGCTACCATGCTTGAGGAAGTAGAAACTGTAGCATCATCAGATAATCTTTCTTTGCTTTTAATAGTTACAGTAGCTGTAGCGTCAACTATGGGTCTTACGTTGGTTATACTACTTCTATGTCCTGGAAACAACTCTAATTCTCTAGTTTCTATAGTTCCTTGATTTTCTGTTCCTGAAAATATCGCTGCTTTAAAATTGCTGTCTATAGCTCCAAGAAGTAATTGTCCTCCTGACCAAAAGTCAGTATCTAAGGCAATATTAATTTGATCTAGGTTTTCTGAAATAATATCCATAAGTTCCACAGTATAAGCTCCTACAAACTGTGAAAATATCGTACTAGCATTTGCATCTGCTGTTGACCATTTTTGTGTAGCATAATTATAGATTAATATTTTATCACAAATACCTGTTGTATTCGCTGTGTTAGAAGCTGAAGGATATAACCATAAAGCTAATTGATTAAATGGATCTACTGCAGCACATATTCTATCAGAAAATGCTTTGTTTAAATCTACATCAAAAAATCTGTTTATTTTTTCTGCACCAATAGCAACAACATTATCACCATTAATTTCAAAGAAACCATCATCAGCATAAAAGAATACTCTTCTGTTATCTTGACAAACTGTTCTTCCATAAACTGCACCTCTATTAGGAGATATAACCGATAATCTAAATATTGTTGCACCACCTACATAATCCATTCTAACAATTTGATTTTGTCTAAATACATAACCAATCTCACCTGATGTAATATGAACTATTTCTCCACCTGAACCTGGTAAGTCTTGTTGATCAGCTTGTTTTGTTCCTGATTGCCAAGTAGCAATATCATTAATACCTGACCATTGTATTCTATTTTGATTTGTAGGTTGATTACCTGTTATTAAAAAATCTCTAACTACACCTGAAACTCTAAATGTAGGCACAGTTCCAGAAGTTGCTATACCTGATAAAGGAGCAAAATTAGTTGATGTTCCCATTAAATAATATTGAGGTGCATCAACGCCATTACTTGCTATGATGTAATTACCAAATTGTGTAAATGTAAAATAATCTGTATTACCACCTGTTAACGATCCTTTTCTTGATGTAAATGTTCCTCCATCTAATTGATAGATGTCTGTGTTCTTAGCAACAAAGTTAAATACATTACCTGAATTATCTCTAAATGAACCAGCACCTCTGCTATCTGCAGCAATATTGTTTGTAGAATAATTTACTAATGAAGGAAATCTTTTATAAGAATTTTGTGCATAATAAACATTGTTTGCTGTAGTAGCACCAGGATTTAAATATTCAGGTTGATCCGGTAGCCATTCGCCAAAAGGTAATTGCATTTTTTTCCTATGTATTATTATTTGTTACTTTAGTTGTATCTTGAAAAGAACTAGCTACAGTTACATCTGATCTAATTTGTAATGGAGAACCACTAAATTGATCTTCTCTATCGTTTCTTTCTAATCTCTCAAGAGCTGTTGTGTACATACCTTGCCATTGTTGTAATCTTGCAGGTTCAACACCACCTAAAAAATTAGCAGCATGATATAGTGAACCATATAAATATATAGCAGGATGATTAGTTAAAATGTAATTTGTTGTATTTGAATCTGATAAAGGATCAAATGATTTGAAATAATTTAATGTTCCTGTGTATGTTGTATCAGGTGTAGGAGCAAATCTAAAATTATCTCCTATAATAGTATAAGCTACTGGCATACCACTTGTAGAAGAACCTTTAATCTGATCCATTTGTGGTGGTGTCATATATGTTAAAGCATATTTAGTTCCGCCACTTAAAATAAATAAATCTCTAACTTGTAAAAATCCTGAAGGTAGAGCAACTGTTTCTGCATTAATTGAAAATGAACTATCAGATTCAACCATTTTTCTAATTCTTAATTTAGAGTTAAAATCTTTTTCAGTTAAAACAATAAAATCTCCTGTAATCTCAGTTGTTAAATCAGATCGGTTTAACCAATTAGCTACTGATGATTGTAATTCTGAATAATTTGATAATGCCATTAAATTCTTCCTTCTGCTGTTCTAAAATACTTAAACTCATTACTGTTCAATTTGAGTTTTAATATTTTGCTTTGAACTTCTTTTGGTAAAGCAAACCAATTACCATCACCATGTGGGTCATATTCTTTTGCCCAGACTTCTAAAGCTATTGTTGGAATAGAAGCTACTCTTTTCAAATCTCTTGATTTTGAATAACCATCTCCATCATTTAAAAGTCTTTTATTGTGTTTTAAATGTGGGTCTATATCTACTTCATGCTTTATAACAATCTTTTTTTCTTTTTCGTCAGTTGAAAAAGTTGTTTTTTTTAAGCCGTCTAACTGAATTTCTTTCATCCTTGACCTCTATTTTTTTTTCTACCTGGTATTCTTTTACTATAACTTTTAGCATGACGACCAGGTCTTTTTCTAGGTTTGGCTTTAACATAATTATTAACTCCAAATAAACCTTTTTTCTTAGCCACTATGCACTCATTTCGGTTACATATACATTTGTAGATGAACCATGAAATACTGCAATTTTTTCGCCAGGTGAAACTTTAAATATTTCTATTTCACCAGATGGTAAGAAAGCTGATGTTGCACTTGCTGTAGGTGAAGCACCTAAAACAAAATGACAGTTAGCATCTCCAACTACTCTTACGTATTCAGTTTGTGAACCGAAAGCAGCAGAAGCAGTTGATGAATTGTTTGTATTTAGTTTCTGTGTTGTTCCTGGTCTTAGAGCATAATTATAACTCATTTTTTCTCCTATTTAGTTTTTGGGGGAACTTCCGCTAGGTAGAACCCCCAATTTATATTTATCTTCTTATAACAAATGTCACAAGTAATTTTTTAGCACCAGTAGATCCACCATTGGTAATCATCTCTATTGTGCCATCTTCTTCTACTCTGTTAGCAGCAGTCGGTGAAGCAGTATCTACATCACCAGCAGCTGAACCTGAGTGTGCAACAGTTATTGCACCACCAGTTACAGCAGTACCACCTATTTCAAAAGTGATTGCTGCGTTACCGCCAGATATAGCACCTTGTAAAGCAGTTATAATTTTAACTATTTTACCGCCATCTGGTACACCAACAAAAGTTGATGAAGCTGTTGATACATCTTCAATTTCAGCAGTTATAAAGTAATCGTTTAATGTTCTCATTTTTTTTCTCCGTTTGTCGTTCCGTCTATAACCTTACTAAGACTTCAACATGGGTTAAGTGATAGGGATGTAGTTTTTAAGGGTTACATCCCTAATCACAATTAGATTATGAAGTAGTTAAATCAGTAACTAATCCACTTGCTTTTTCGTTTCTTGACTCAAGAGTATATTCAGCTACTAAGAATCTTTGGTCTGCATCAGCAGTCTGAGCAGGATTCTGTAGAGAGAAATCTCTTAAGAAAGATACTGCAAACATGTCCATCTCTAATACTAGAGCATCTTGACCTACTTTTGCAGCAGTTGCGTTAGCTCCTCTAATGAATCTATTAGGTGCTACGGATAAAGTTCCGAAGTCACTTTCATATACATCAATAGAAGTAACTAATCTTCTGTCTTCAGCTTGGTCAAATCTAGTTGATCCACCTGTGAAGCCAGATAGTTTTTGTTTATTGAAAGCACCAACCATAATCATGTTTGGATTTCCGCCTTCGTTAAAACAGCTTCTTAGAACACCTTTTAATTGGTCTTCTGTGAAAGCTCTTTGCGTACCATCTGTTCTAGCAGCTCCGCCACCAGCACCTGATCCACCAGCACCTGCATCTACGTTAGTAGAAATCCAAGTTGGAACTCCTCCTAATTTTCTTGCAGTTGAAGCGTTACCTGCAGCGGCAGCTACGTTAGATAAAAGAGCTGTTTCCATATCTCTTTTTAATTCTTTCGCAGATTTTGCTACTTGGTAAGCTAACTCATTTGCTCTACCAGCAGAAGTTACAGCTTCGTTTGTACCTGAAATCTGTACTGCTTTTGTAGATATTTGAGTGTGGTTTGTTAATTTAGTAGTTGCTGTTAAAGTTGGGTAACTTATTGCAGCACCTTCTACTGCAGCATTTGCTGCTACATCAGCCAAAGCATCTGTTTGCCATTGGTGAGATGTATTTGTAGCTTTTGTTTTAGCTACGCCAGACATAAAAGGAGTTTCTGTTGGACTTATTGAATAAATAATGTCCGCTAGGTCTTCTCTTATTCCGACTGTTTGGTATGTTTGATATACAGCCATTGTATTTCTCCGTTAGGTTATTAGTTTATAAATAACGCATCAACAAATCAGTTGCATCTTTTGGACTTCCTGACTTCTTCAGCGTTTTGATTCTATTCAACCTATTCTGGCTATTCTCATCTGCTTTTGTTGTTTTGACACCTGATCTAACAACTCTTGATGGTTTGACTTTCTTGTTAACTAAAGTTGGTTTCAACTTTTTGTTATCTTGATATTTCATTCCATCTACGATCACATCAAACATTCTTGAATCATAAACTGAGGACACATCTTTTTCAGAAAATCCTTTTTTCAATAAATAATTCACCATGCCTGTTCTTAGAGAGTTTCCTTTTACAGGATCTTGCAATTCAGGGAACTTCATAGCTACCTTTTTTTGCTCCTCTTTTAGAACTTCCTGAAACTGTGCTTGTTGATGATCTTTTAATTTCTTCTGAGCTTGAGAAAGTGTTTCTCTCCTTCTTCTGATTTTACGATCAATCTTCGCAGCTTCAGTTGGATCTTCATCCCAAAGTCTATCAAGTTCTTTGGCATTTATATCGTTGTTTACTTCAGCATTCAAAGTCAACACAAGCGAATTTAAATCATCCAGCTTAGTTGAATATTGCTTAGCTAGCCGGTCTTTTTCAGTTAATAACTCTCTTTTCTCTAAAGCTACTTCTTCTGTTTTCCGTCTATAGTCTGCATCCTTCTGATAACCTGCTTTTAATTCTTCAAGGTCAACTTCTATTACTTCACCATTAACTTTTATTTGGTGGTAATCAGTTGTTTGTTGTCTCTCAGCATTGTCTTCTGATGCTTCTTCTTCATCTAAAGTTTCTTGAATTTTATTTTCAAGATTTTCTTTAGGTTGTTGTTGAACTTCTTGATTATCTTCAGTTGCTTGTGCTTCCTCTGATTCATTCTGTTCAACTGGTGCTGCCTTCTCTTGAGGTTTGATAGTTGCCGTTTTAGGGTCTATTAATCCCTCAATCGAACTTGCTGCACCTTGTACTGAACTACTGTTCAGTAATGGGTTTTTGTCAGACATTAAGTCCTCCTGTGGTTAAGCTGTCTTATTTGACTTGGCTTATTCTAACTTACGCTAGAATTTTTTTTCTTGTTGTTGTTTTCGGAAAATTTCTAATTGCTTTTCAGCTAATTTTCCTGTCTCAAGAATACTTTGTAAATGTTGCTCAACTTTACCTACAACATTATAAGCAATCCAAAGTTTTTCTCTGGTATCGCTTTCTTTAGCACCTGTTTTTTCTAAAAGTGCTTCAGAGTAAATTTTTTTAAGAGTATTTATTGACTCTTTAAAAAGATCACTCTGTAAAATCTGTTTCGCTTGGCTGGATCTGCCTATTTCCAGCGTTCTCTGCGTTTGATCTTTGGTTTCCATTCAATCCTTGTATCTGTTGGTTGAGCATATTAGCAGATTTATTCGCTTGTTCAAGAGATTTACTTCCTGCAGCTAACATGACCTTATCTAAATCAGCATCAGCTTTAATTTTTGCTGTATCTAGCTGAGTATTGTATTTTAAACTTATATCTTTAATCTTTGTTTCGAAATCTAACAACATTTCTTGGTTTTGTTGTTGTAATTCTTTGTATTTTAATTCTAATTCAGCAACTTTTCTCTTCTCTTCACTTTGTATTCTTGTAAATTCTATTTTTTCAATAGGAGTTAATGGTGGAGGAGGAGGTGGTGTCATCATTTGTTTACCCATATCAGGATTTACAAAGTACGCATCAACATTTTTAAGACCTGTATTCTCCACAATTTTAGATAAAGTATTATAAATGTTTTTTAGATTAACCATTGGTAGTTCTCTACCCCCTTGTAGTTGGAATGCTTGTAGTTGTCTTTCTAAAATACCATTTAACATAACTTGTTGTTGTTCTTTTGTACCTGTTCCTAAACCAACACTTACAGTAATATTAAATTTATCTTTCCATTCTGTAGGTTTAACTGGAATATATTTATTATTTAGTTTTATAATTTGTTCTTTGTCTTGATACTTAACCATAAGTTCAAAAACTTTATTAAATAAATCTTTAACACCTGTTTCTGCAAATATTCTTGCGATTAATTCTGATCGCATTTGTGTTTGTGTCATTAAAGCATTTACACCAGTTGCTGTTTTTGCATTTAATGTATTAGGATCTAAACCTTGTGCTTGTTTTGAAACTCCACTTCTTACTTCTCTAACAGAATCTAAATAAGATAATAATGGAAACGCTTGTTGTGAAATCGGTTGAGCTTGTAAAGGTTGCATGACTTGACTTGGTGGTTGTTTTGTTCTGACCACACCACCTGGTCTTGTTGTTAATAGATCATCCATATTAACCATACCATCCATGATCGCCACTCTGTTATTATTTGTTAAATACATATTATCTAACAACTGACGCATTACTGTAGATTTCATTAATTGAATATCTTCAACTAATTCAGAAATGGATCTACCATAAAATCTATGTGGCATTGGAATAGGTGTAATAGAAACAAATGGAATATTATCACAAGGTTCATTAGACAACACAGCATAACCATCATCACCTGCTGATATAATCTTTCTTAACTCTGCTATACCATCACCATCGTAATCATATTTAATATAAGATTCATAAATTAAAACTTTTTCTGTTGACTTATCTGTTGGCGTATTCATTTGATAGTCATCAATATTTTTTGTTCTTACAATTTTTTCATCATTGTAAATATCTATGCTAGACGCTGGTAAGCTATCTACTTCATCTTGAGGAAATCCCATTTCAACAATTTGTGATCTTGTCATTAAAACTTTATGAGAAACAAAGTCAGCTTCATCAATAGTTTTTGCTGTACGATTAATTAAAAATTCTTCAGGGGGTATGGATTCAATTTTTACTTTTCCTGTTTTGGATATTCTTTTAATTTTACAATTATATAAAACAGGGTCAGGAAAATTAATTTCTGAAATATCTAATCCTTGATCTTCAGCTTGTTCTTTAGCCATTTCAATTTGTTCGGCTGCTACTGTATCTTCAATCTCTTCTTCTTCTACAACTTCTATTTCATCTTTAGTATCTAATAGAGCTTCTTTTTCGGCTAAAGTTAAATTTTTATAAGTTTCATGTTCTACTCTTTCTTGCTCATCAAAATAAACTTTTAAGAAACCATTTTTTTCAATTAAGGCATCTTTAAAAAAATTATATAATAATTGAAATCCTGAATTTTGTTTGTAGAAAACATGATTAAGATAAGCTGTGGCTTGATCTGCTAATTGAACATCTTCGCCTGTTACTGGTTCGCATCTTACCACTTTGTCAGACGCTGTAAAAACTCTCAGTAGGTTTGGCAAGATGGATTCAATAGTATCGGCTACATCTGTTGACACCACTTGTGATCTGCCGTCAATCTCTGTGCCAAGTTTATCGCCTAAATAATATTCTAAAGATTTTCTTCTTGAGTCTGATAACTCTCCACCTAAATAACCAAGAGCATTATTAATTTGACCACTTAGAATGCTTCTAAGTTTAGGATCTGAAATTTCTATGATTTTTTTCTTTGCCATATTAAACTATGTAATTTGTATTAACGCTAATTGGTTTTTTCCAATCACTTCTTTCTATAGGTTCTACTACAGCTCCGTATCTAAAGCTATCACAAAAGTGAGATGCCCAATTATGAACTGGTCTATTTCTAAAGCAGTTATTTTTGCTATCCCAACGCTTACAATAGCTTTTTAACGCTTCTACAAGCATTTTGCAATTACTTTTATGGAAATAACATTTTGGAAGCAATCGTCTTGATTGTTCTATGCCGTCTTCAATACTCAACTTAGGAGCAACTTCAAATTCTATGCCTAGCTCTTTTGCCGTTTCCCACCTAGATTTATTAGTGCCAATCTCTCTAACCCTAATATCATGGGGTGCGATATGCTTTGAATAAGTATAAGGTTTCTCATCTAGCACATTGGCATAATGCTCTAATCCCTCACTTGAGTTCTCATAACAATCTATAATTCTAATCTCATTATCTCTTCTCTGTGCGAAAGTAATTACTGTGCTATCATTCATTCCTAAATCCCACCAAGTTTCTACTTCCAAATTAAGGTCTATTTCAAAATCTCTCACCTTATTTTTCTTTTCTAAATCTTCCATAATACTGCCATAATAACTGCCGGACACTCCAGCTTGAAATGAGCATTCAAACTCTTGTTCATAAGCATCTACGGACATTGTGGCTTTAGCAGCATCTAATTCTTCTTGGGGTATGATCTTGGTTTCACTAGCTTTAAACTGACAAGTAAACCAATCTTTTGTTTCTTTAGCTCTTTGATGTAAATCAAAAAACCAATTACGACCCATTGGCGTACCTATAAAAATGGCGAACCCTTTTCTATCTGACAGACAGGGTCTTAAAATAGTATCAAACATATCAGGAGCTATATTTTGGGTTTCATCCACTATCACTCCATCAAAGTATTGACCTCTTATTGCCGAACTATTCTCAGCACCTATGATTTGTATTCTGGAATTATTAACAGAGAAATCTACCCTCAGTTCTGATTCGTTAAATTTAGTTCCTGGTATGGCAGCAGAAAATTGTTTCATATAATCCCAAGCTGTAGATTTTCCTTGTAGTCGGTATGGCGAAAGAAAGGCATATCTGGGATAAGGTTTTTTATTAGTTAGTGCAGCTTTAATTAAATGATTAATAGCAAAGACTGTTTTGCCACCTCTTCGGTGAACAATGATTACATTGAACCGGTTCACATCGCATTTTTTGTGCAAAAATTTTTGGATTTCTCTTGGTTTGTAAGGAATGACGATTTGTTTCATTTTAAAACAAAACCCCCCTCAATTCTTTGTTTGGCAATATCAAAATATTTCTCATCTTTTTCAATACCTATGAACTTTCTATTAAGGTTCTTACAAGCAACACCTGTTGATCCAGATCCCATAGTAAAATCTAAAACAGTATCATTTTCATTAGTATAGGTTTTTATTAGATATTCAAGTAAAGCTACTGGTTTTTGTGTTGGGTGTAGTTTACTTTTTTGCTTATCTGTTGCAAAGTTAATCACATTTCTAGGGTATCTCTCTGTACTGTCGTAACCAGTAAGTTCATGCTTCCCCACATATTCAGGTTTCTTACAGTTTTCCTTAGACTCTGCTGAAGATACTTTTCTTTTATGACCTTTTGTTTTTTGATAATTATAAACTGGTTGATTGTTATAGAATACTAAAATATTTTCGTATGCTCTCATTGGTTGCTTCTTAGCATTAAGATGACCAGTAACTGTTGATTTCTCCCATATCCAATCATATTTATAATTATTAATATTACTCATTCTTAAAGCACTACTAAATGGTTCACTACCAAATAAGGCAATACAGCCATTATCTTTAATTACTCTTTTTAGTTGATTCCACATAGGTTCAAAAGGAATTACACTATCCCATTTACATTGGGTTGTTCCATAAGGTGGATCTGTCAGGACTAAATCAATATTTTTATCAAAAATTTTAGGAAGTTCGTCTAAGCAATCGCCTAAGATTAATTTATGGTTTGACAAACAAAAACCCCCTAGTGAAGAGTTTGTTTTGGATTATCCTCATAAAGCATTTCGTCTATGGTCATCTCTTTTAAATAGTTAGAAAAGTCTTGAGCTTCTTGTTCGCTTTCAAAGCCATGAAAACTAGAAATAACTATTGGCTTTCCTGAATTGGGATCTTTCATAATTAAGATCATTGTTTTTAATAAGAGATTATCCATTTTGTTTGTTTATACCTTGTATCAATATTTATCTAACGACAAAAGTCAAAAATGGGGTATGCCAATATAAAACCCCCCATATGTTGTGTTTAACTCCTGGAAAACCACTAATTATTACTAACGATAATTAAACGTTACCGATAACAATTAATTATCGGAAAGATTTAGTTCTTGTTTTGTTCTAATCACATATAACTATTGTGTTTTATATGTGCAAGAAATGCAACACCTCTAATGAAATCAACACTTCTAGCTTATTCTGTCTGCCAAGAAATTGACAGAGGTTGTTCCTTATCGCCTTTTATTGTCAGTTCTGCAGCTTTTCCGTATCGTTTTGATGACAATTTACTAGCAGACCATTGACTAGATGCTACTATAATCTTGTAAAGGTTTACTAAATTCTGTCCGGCTTTGCCGTCTATATCTCCTGACTCTATCTTTGCTTCAAGTTCTAATCTTTTATCTTTCAAGTTTGAAAGCTCTAAGTCTATCGCTAACTCTTTTGCTTTTTGATAACGATCCATTAAATCTGAGTCTGCCACTAGTTCTTTTCTGAACGAAGTCCAAGTATAATCTATTTCAGGTTTTTCAAATACCTGGCGAATGGTTAAGCCATCACTTAAATAGTCAATAATAAGATCCGTTAATTTCTTTGTA
>Ga0208148_1000862_pt1 | contig 11372 bp, 22 predicted proteins | sample DEB08_DNA_16_FD_184525 | JGI IMG/M metagenome (GOLD analysis project Ga0208148, IMG submission 184525) | Aqueous microbial communities from the Delaware River and Bay under freshwater to marine salinity gradient to study organic matter... | ecosystem: Environmental > Aquatic > Marine > Coastal ...
GTTATATAGCTTAGTAGTATAAATCGTAGTGGTAATAATTTACGTTAAAACTTAAGTTACTCTCTCTCTCACTATACTATAGGGATACATTTCAGAATTTTATTCACATTATTTTCACTTTTTGTCAACTATTTTACAATCATTTGTTTTACAACGAAAGTATTTTCTTTTTTTGTCGTGTTTTCGTGAGTATTATTACCGTTTTGTAACAATTTGTGATGACGTAAGCGGATTACCGCCGATATGTACCTTGGTGGGTACTCAAGATATAACGCCTGTTTGAACGTGGTGGGTAGGGCGAAAGTAATTTTTGGTTTTGGATTCAGGTGGTGTTAACGCCCCACCGAGCATGATTCGCCCGTAATGTCAAGGGTCCCAAGCGAAATTTGATCGAATGTTACAAATATCTGTAAAACTGTAACAAAACGTGAGTTGACGAAAGAAAAACTTGACAGAGGATAGGCGATTCGCCCACATCCCATGAGTGATTCTTGTGGTAACATTATACCCCATTCCAGCGTTATGTTATAGTATAACACTTGATAAACGATTGGCACGACACAAAAAAGACGCCCCCGAAGGGACGCCAGTTTTAGACATGGGAGGAGTCTAGAGTCTAGTCGAAGTCAAGCACCGAATATTGACCTATATCAAATCGCCAAAGCACTGGCAGAAAGTCTAAATGGGGCTTGTCGATTGTCAATTCTGCCGCATGGTCTAGGCAATCACTTGCGCTTTCATAGGCGTGGAAACAATGCCACTTGTCGGAGTCTTTGCGGAATACTAGGTTTCGATATTCAATCTTCATCACACTGACTCCCGTTCCCATGTTATGATAGGTGAATCCGTTAGGTGAATCATAAGCGTTGACTGATCGGGCGCTATCTCAAATAGGGCTAGTACATCATAGCCGCCCCAATCGCCAAAGCGGGTATATAGCGATTGCCACCTAGCGCAGTCATCATATGAGTCTGACTCGTACAGTGTGACGGGGCCATCAAGTGACTCGGCGTATCCTTTGATTGCGTATCTATCAGCCATTACAGTGACTCCTCTTGCATAGTAAATAGCACGGACTCTTGCTCTCGCATATCGTCAAGGTCAGACTCTTCTAGCATATAAACGCTATGCTGAACTTGCCATTCAATGCGAGAGTCTATTGCCTCAGATACCCATTCAACAGCCTCAGACTCGGTAGCTAGGGCAATGATCTCTGGGCTTGGATCAAGTGAGTCAACAGCAGCAGTTACCAGCCAAACGCTATCAAGACTCCGCAACTTGTGGGCAAGTTCACTAGCTACCCAATCAACAGCAAAGGTAACTACGTTAGACAAGCAAAATGGGCCGTTATAGGTAAAATTAGGCGACTCGCCTGTAGCATCTCCAAAGTCATCAACAGCTTGTTCAATAGCGTTCAGCCAATCGCTATCCGATAGCTTTTCCAGAATATCGCGGGTATAAATCAAATCGTTCCAGCTACCCGCTGAACAACTGGCAGACTCTAGTTGACTCGCTATGCTATCAATGGAGTCCCAATAGTTGCCGTCTGTTAGCTCTTCCCACAAGTAGGATTCAATAGGGCCTGATAGGTTCAAGGCTTGTGTGATTGACTCAAGGTCAGTGATTGCGTTTTTCATAGGTTCAACCTCCAAAGGTAAAGTTATAGCCGCCGATATTAGGGATGAAAAACCCTATATCGTTTCTGTAAGCGTAGCCATATTTTGCCATAACATAAGCGACAAGCGCAACAGCTAAAACGGCGTTAAGCTGGAATATGCGCTTGGCAATGTGATTCAAGCGTTCAATCTTGCGGCGCTTGGCTAGTATCGGGCGGCGATTGTAAATCCTAGTTGTCATCTTGTCGTTTCCTTTATCAGCGTTTCTATAGTTAGTTTATGGGGCGATTCGGGGGCTATGTCAACCCCCCGTTTCGATCTTATGCTACAGGCCATTTTTCCACTTCGGCGGTATTGATTCCCTCATATACCCAGCGCCAGACTCCCAATTCTACGCTCTTGGAAGTGCTGACTCGGTGGCCTTCGGAATATTCAGCGGCCACTTGGCAAGCCTTGGCTATGTTACTATATACCCCAATCAAACCATCTTCGGAGCCGTGGACTGTGTAAACATTTTTCATCGTGCTTTCCTCATATCAGCGTTTCGATACAATATAAATAGCCCATACCCAAACGATTCGCAAGCCCTAAAATACATAAAAGCGAAAAAAGTTAGGGGTTGACGCGGGGCGAATCGTATGTCATAAGAGGGTATCGAAACGCTGATAAGAAGGAACGGCAAAAATGTTTAAGGACCACTTGAAAGAGCTACTGGAAAAGCAACGCCAAAAAGAGGAAAATGCCAAGGGCTAAATCCAAAGCGTCACAAGGGGGATTGACGCCCCCCAAACTATATGACTTAGGGCTAGATTTTCCGAATCGCGGTCGCAAAACACCGAAGGACGGCAGGTGCGAATCAGTTGCATTTTTGTCGCACATTATTTTTGCGCAAGAGTCAAATCACGAATTGTTTCAAGTTCGGTATACCGTTGCATCCCATTGTATCCGTTGGTTGCATACCGTTGTATGCCATTGCATACCATTGTATGCCGTTGCATACGGTCTTACATAAGCATATCCATATATAAGCATATAAACATATACAAATATTCGAATATAAGCATGTGTTTATATAAGCGATCACTGATGTACCCCCACCGATGGAAAATGACCGTACCCCCTCCAGTGGAAAATGACCCCCACAGTGGAAAATGAGAGTCACCCCACCAGTGGAAATAATTCTTGACCCCACCAGTGGAAAATGCGAGAGTGATTCTATAAGTTGACCCCCACCGTGGGAATTAAGGAGAAGACAAATGGGAAAAGTAAACGCACTATTTCAAGACGCAGAAGAAGCACGAGAGGAAGCACAAATGGCTTATAAGTATCAAACCAATGTTAAGTATAAGGGTATCGAAGAGGTAGAGGTACACTATTGGAATTTTAAAGATATAGCACTTGACTACCTAAATGATTCTGGTAGGTATGGTGATGTAGAGTGGAAAGATGTAAAAGGAGTATGGGAATGAACCAATTCGCACTAGCAACTGAGGTCAATGGTATCGTAATGCGACTTGCGTTACCCACCATGACAAAGCTACAGGCTGAACAGAAGGCCAAGGTACTACGGGAGCTATCCCCCAAGACACCAATATATGTCGTTAACAAAACAGCAGAGTAGCACCGCTACGCAGTGAAACAGGAGTAATTGATATGACACTAGATACACGCATGGTAAGCATGGTACTGGCAGAGAACACTAACGAGTTCATCACCGTTAAGTTCCTGACCAAGGACAACGAAGAGCGTACATACAATGGTCGCTTGAACGTAAAGAAATACCTTGTGGGTGGTGAACGTGGTCGTAAGGCTGCTGACGTTCTCAAGGCTCATAACCTGATCCCCATGTTCGTGGGTAAGGATGGTGAGAAGCCCAAGTACAAGAGCTTCTGTCTTGACCGTGTGTTGGCTATGAAGGCTGGCGGTCGTCACATCTTTGCTATGGGCAGTGAGATCGAATGACACCCCTTATGTGTCTTGCAGCAGCGGTCTTCTTTGAAAGCCGTAGTGAACCTCTGGAAGGACAGAGGGCCGTTGCTGAGGTCGTTATGACTAGGGTAGAATCACCACGTTGGCCCGACGAAATCTGTGCTGTTGTCTTCCAACACAAGCAGTTCTCGTTCACCCACGATGGAAAATCTGATAACTATCACAAGTACACTGGCAATGTCTTCGATAGACAAGCCATTGATATAGCTGAGACAATAGCTAAGTCAGTGCTAAAAGGTGATCGTCTTGGCTTGACTTCTACCCACTATCATACTACTTATGTATCACCATATTGGGCTAAAAGTTACCACCGAGATGGTCGCATTGGCACACACGTTTTTTACACAGCACCCGAAGGGAAATGAGAATGTTTAACATGACACTTGAGCAACACTTGGAGGAGATGGGTATTCGTCCCAAGTCAATCATCCGTGAGCTAGAGGAACTCCTTGATCCACGGCTGGAGTATCTGGCGAAGGGTTACTTCAATGACCCCCGCAATGGAAATAATGAGGTGCCGTTCTGATGAGTATTACAGCATTTTACGTTCAACACGCTGGCTCTGACCTTATGGTCGTAAACAGTGCTAGGGTATCATTTGGTAAGCGTAGTGAGATGGAGGATGATCTTTGGGGGCCACCTAAGCTCAAAGAAGATGACGCTAGGTTGATCCGATACCTTGCCAAGCATAATCACATCAGCCCCTTTAACCACACATGGGTTACGTTCCAATGTCGTGCGCCTATGTTTGTAGCACGTCAGCTTCAAAAACATGAGTATATGCCTTGGAATGAAATATCTAGGCGGTACACAACTGAAAATATTGAGTTTTATGAGCCAAAGGTGTGGCGGGGTAAATCTGAGGACAAGAAGCAAGGGTCTGATGGTGTCGTTAACATTCAGTTAGACCAAGAGGTACAGTGGCACAGACAGTTCCAGACGTATCAGACGCTAATTGACGAGGGTGTAAGCCCAGAGATGGCTCGTATGGTACTACCCCAGAGTATGTATACTGAGTGGTTCTGGAGTGGAACGGTAGGGGCCATAGCGAAGATGTGTAACCTACGCTGTAAGCCTGATACACAGGCGGAGACACGCATTGTAGCTGACCAGATCAGTGAGAAGATGAAAGAGTTGTTCCCTGTTTCGTGGGATGCACTAACGGAGAATGATTATGAGTGAAGTTAAGATAGCAGAAATAACTGAGCATGAGGATGGTAGTGCCACACTACAGGTAGAATGTGACCCTGAGACATTCGCTGCTATCTTTAACGTGGGGTTTGTGTCGTTGATTAAGACGGGCCTAAAATGGGAGACAGACAATGGCTAAACTGTATGACCTAGAGCCAATGATACTGGACTGTTGGCGTGTATGTAATGATCTTGAGACAGTGTTCAAACAGATCGGTGACGGTGAACGTGAGCCTACCCATGATGAGATGATGAACACCCTCATGGGTATGCAACAACTATACGAGTGGAAGTTCGAGCAGTTGTTCTTTAAGTATGAGGAGGTGATAGCAGAAGGTAGAAAGAACCATGATTAGACCCATGACACCAGAGGAACGTAAGGCATCACAAGATCGTGACGAGGTTAACAAGTGGCGCAAGTGTGTTAGTTGTGGTAATGCAAGCAAGGACACATGGTGTGGCTTCTGTCTGGAGGAAGAATAATGATAAACAGTGAGTGGCGAAAGTTGATATCAGAACAAGAGAACTTTAAGGAGACGGTAATGGCAGAACATACAGCAGACATCGTGAATGAACCCAAGCATTATGCACGGTGGAAGATCGAACCTATCACATACATCATGCAGAATGGCTTTGAGTTCTGGCGTGGGAATATCATAAAATATGCCAGTCGTGCAGGGTACAAGCCCTACGAGGGTATGAGTAAGGCTCAGTGCGAGATCACAGACCTTGAGAAGGTCATTCGTTATGCACAGATGCGTATCAATCAACTGGAGGGAAAGGATAAGCTATGACTAAAGAAGAACTAAAGAAACTCATAAAGGCTTTGGATAAGTCTGATGATGTCACAGTCGAGGAAGCTGTGTATCTGATCCGAAAGAGACAGCGAGAGTTAGAGAACTTGGAGGTAGAGTATGAGCTTAACTGGGCCTGAGATCGTAGGTATGTGCGAGAAGTTAGCCAATAGGTTTAACTCTCCCTCACACCGTGATGACATGGTACAAGAGGGTGTACTTAAGTGTTACGAGATATTGGCTGACGATGATAAGGTACATCCAGCGCACCTCTACAGGGAGGCTAAGAGGCGTATGCACGATTACCTTAACATTGATGTGCTACCTGTTACAGTACCAGCGCACAATATCACCCGAAGGCTCACACACGACATAGACGACAGTGAGGTGGGTAATATGTCTGAGGTTGGTCATAAGTGGCTAAAGTCTGTTTTGTCGTCTAACTCTGGTCAATACAGTGATGAACACAATGGCTCAGAGAAAGATCATACTGAAAGATATGAGAATAAGGAGTTTGTAAGATATGTCATAAATGTGGCGATAGAAGAATTAACGGCAGAAGAATGGAGTGTTCTTAAGTTACGTTATTACAGCGACATGACACAACATGAGGTGGCGGATATGTTAGACAAACACCAGAAGTGGGTGTCACGAAGGGAGGACACTGCCTTAACCAAGTTACGAAAGTCAGTTCTGTAACAATTCGTGATGTCTAAGAATTAGAAAAGTATCCCTATAGGTAAGTGTAGGGTTTACATAAGTTATGACTTTAGTTACTTCTACTATTAGTTATAACATAAGAAAGGAACGTAAGTATGGAAGTTTTGGATGAGGATTGGTTGCCCGTAGACTTTAGTGGCAATCAACCAAAGGTTAGGTCAGAGGTTAAAGAACCTAAGTACCATGAACTATCAACAGTGTTTGTGTCGTTTGAAGACACTCAAGAGTTCGATTGGCTTATTGGAAGTATTAAGCAGTATGGTCTATTTGAGCCAATACTAATGTGGCAAGGCTGGATTGTAGATGGTCGTCATAGACACATGGCATGTTTGAAGGCTGACGTTAAGCCTACTTACGAATATCTACCAGATGATATGCCGTTCAATGTCGTCCGTGACCGTGTTGTTGCAGCTAACCTTATGCGTAGGCATCTGACCACGGGTCAACGGGCTATGACTGCGGCTGCTTTGGCTAACATGACATCTGGAGCTAGGACTGACTTGGAACCTAAGACGAATTCGTCTGAGGTTAAGTCCACCAAAGATTCTGCGGATCAGCTTAACGTAGGTACAACAGCAGTAAAGACAGCCAAGGCAATCAAACGTGACGCACCTGACCTAGCGGATGAAGTTAGTAAGGGTAACATGACACTAAATGCAGCAGATAAAGAGAGGAGAAAACGTAAGGGATTACCTGAGAAGACAAATGCACCTAAACCCAAGGCTGTTGACCTAGACGAACTTATGAAAATAGGCGGCAGTAATTGGGATGGTAATGTTTCGGCAGGGGCTTTGGTTTCTACAGCCAGAGACTTACACCTACAAGAGGGTGAAAATGGTATGGCAAGGTCTATCATGCACATACTTGAGAATGGGGATGGTAAACACTCTCAGTCTTACAACGCAGCAGGTCTTATCGCACTGTACAATGCTATAGGTAAACATCTACCTGAGATAAAAAGTTTACTTGTAGTTAAACCTGACACATCGAAAATGAACTGAGGAAATCACTATGCAAAATCAAGAACCAAACATCGACCTCTTTGGCTATGCCGTTACTGCTATCAAAAACATCAATAAGACAGCAATGCGTAAGCTAGATAACCCAACCCCTTTCTTGCGTGAAGAAAATGTAATGGCTTGCGCAGAGCTTTTAGACACTGGTGAAACAAGGGTTGATGGTAATATTAACTCACGGTCACGGGTAGAGAAGTCTGAAAAGAAAGAACCCTTCGGTTCATGGGAGTATCACTACAGCCCAGATGATTGCCAGAGAACGGTTGATTGGATGTTGGTCAACGACCCGAGCTACTTTATGAATCACATTGCAGGTTGTCGAAACCGTGGTCGTGGTCAAGTTTACCGCATGGATAACTTGCAAGACTATGCAAACGAGAAGATCATAGAGCTTCTTACCAAAAAGAAAAACGAAGAGTAATATTAAAGGAGAATAACCAATGGAAAAAGACCTAGAGAAATACTGCATGAAGATGATGGACATATATGGCGGAACTTATACCATCGACTATGACCTAAAGGTAGTAGCTATCTACAAGGGAGATATTCAAGATTTAGATGTCCTATCCTTTGATGAAGCCCTAGAAGAACTACGAGAAGCAGCGTAAACCCAAGGAGAGAGCCACATGGCTGAACATGCACACCAACCCTGTCCATATGAAACGTGTGGCTCCTCCGATGCCTTCAGTTATAACACTGAGGGTTTCGGCAAGTGCCACGCTTGCAACCAAGGCTACCCGTCCAGTGGAAAAACATTCGGGTGGGCTAAAGAAAAGTACCCAACAAAAGGAGGGGATAATTTGTCGTTTACACCAAAAGCTGTTGTGTCGTTTACACCAGAAGATACGTCCGATGGAAAATACGCTAACATGCGTGGCATCAACAGCAAGACGATGGAGGACTTCGGTGTCCTAACCTACGAAGATCGTCAGGAGTATGTGTACCCCAGCGGGGGAATTAAGGTTCGTAAGCTGGACGAGAAGGGCTTCTACGCTAAGTCTGGATTCAAGGGTGATGAACTCTTCGGTATGAACTTCTTTACCGCAGGTAGCTCCAAGATGGTAACTATCACTGAGGGTGAACTAGACGCTCTCTCAGTAGCGCAAATACTAAAGAGTGGGTACACCAACCCAGTTGTGTCGTTACCCTCTGCTACGCCCTCTAAGAAGCTCTGGGAGAACTGTGCGGATTGGCTTAATAGTTTCGAGAAGATCATCCTGTCGGTTGACAACGATGACGCTGGTAATGCTCTTGCTGATCGTGTAGCAAAGCTGTTCCCTAACAAGGTCTACCGTGTTGACCATCGACCATACAAAGATGCCAATGAGTTCCTACAGGCAGGTAAGGCCGCTGACTTCAAGAGTGCATGGTGGAACGCCCGTAAGTTCACACCTGAGAATGTGATGAACAGCACACAGGACTTCTTGTCGTTGTACAAGGATACCCCTGAGCATCAGTATGTACCAACAGGTATCCAAGCGTTAGACGATAAGATCATGGGTCTCATGCAAGGTCACTTCACGGTAATCAAAGCACCCACGGGTATCGGCAAGACGGAGATCATGCGGTTCCTTGAGTACAATATGTTACAGCGTGAGGTTCCTATTGCTGCATGGCACTTGGAGGAAACAAAGCTACGATCACTGTTAGGTCTTGTGTCATACGAATGTAATGACAATCTTACACGCAGGGATTTGATTGATGAGAAGGGCGCAGAGGATCAGGTGATTGATGCTATCGGTAAGCTGACGAAGGACGAGAACTTCTATCAGTTCTACCTTAGTGATGGTCAAGGTGCTGACGATTTGATCGACCAAATACGTTACTTCGCTGTAGCCTGTGGCGTTAAGTTTGTATTCTTTGAGCCTATCCAAGATGTTCTTGTGGGTTCATCTGACGAGAGCAAAGAGCAAATGCTGGCTGATCTATCGGTGCGACTGTCGAAGTTGTCTGCTGAGTTGAACGTGGGTATCGTAACTATCGCCCACACTAACGACGATGGTCAGATGAAATACTGTCGTATGATCGGACAACGTGCGTCAGTTATCATTGATCTTAAGCGAGACAAAGAGGCTGACGATATACAGGAGCGCAACACAACGTACCTGTCTATCGAAAAGAACCGACCCTGTTCAGAAGAAGGTAACGCAGGGATGATGCGGTTTAATACAGATACGTTTACGTTATCGGAGGTGATATGAAAGAGGAGGATTTGTTCGGAAACAAATGGTATACTTGCAGCGACGAGACTAGGGTTTGTCGAAAGTGCGGGGAGGAAAAAGACTTAATTGACTTTCATGTACCTTACTACGGTAAAAACAACAAGGAGGGCAGAAGTTATACTTGCAAGTCCTGTAAAAAAGAACATGTAGGGGTAGTGAGTAGGCTTAAGGATAAAAATCCGCCGCCAAAAAATAAAGTCTGCGATTGTTGTGGGGATGCGTCTGATAATTTACACTTAGATCACGATCATTTAACTAAAAAGTTTCGTGGTTACCTTTGTGTTAATTGCAATCATGGCCTTGGTAAGTTCAACGATCAAATTCACAGGTTAGAGAAAGCCATAGATTATTTAAAGGGAAGCAAATAAATGACAACAGTATTCGACATTGAAACAGATGGTCTATTAGATGAGTTGACCAAGATTCATGTCATGTCTTGGTCTAATGACATGGGTGAAGTTAAGCACACCCATGACTACGATGAGATGCGTTATGTATTGCTCAACAGTGAAACTCTGGTAGGCCACAACATCATACGCTTTGACATCCCAGCGATAGAAAAGGTGCTAGGCATCAAGGTAAAGGCTCGTTTGATCGACACTCTAGCGTTATCTTGGTATCTACACCATGATCGTATGAAGCATGGGCTTGAGGGCTACGGAGAGGACTATGGAGTACCTAAACCAGTCATCAAGGACTGGAACACCCTGACACCACAAGAGTACGCTCACAGGTGCGATGAGGACGTTAAGATCAACAATCGTCTGTGGCGTGACTTAAGCATGAAGCTGGACAAACTGTACAAAGATGCAGAGGCAGATAAGGATCGTCTGATTGATTACCTTACATTCAAGCTAGACTGCGCTAAAGAGCAAGAGACCCTGCGGTGGAAATTAGACGTAGACAAAGCTCAAGCAGCCTACGATGAGATCATGTCACTAAAGGTAAAGAAGGTTGAGCAACTGGCTGATGCTATGCCTAAGCGTACCCTCACTCGTGTAGCATCACGACCAAAGGTTATGCACAAGAAAGACGGTAGCCTATCCTCTCATGGCGAGAAGTGGATAGACCTATGTAAGGAGTACAAACAACCCGAGACAACCATGCAGTTTGTCGTTAAGACAGGCGAAGAGCGTGGCAATCCCAACAGTAACGACCAAGTAAAAGACTGGCTATACTCACTAGGGTGGAAGCCAAGAACATATAAGTTTCTCAGAGATAAGGTGACAGGTGATGAACGACAGATCGAACAAGTTAGAAAGAATGGAGAGTTATGCTCAAGTGTCAAAGAGCTTGCAGAGGTTGACAAAGCTGTTGATCTTCTCGATGGCCTTACTGTTCTTACTCACCGTGCTGGTATTCTTAAGAGTTTCCTAGAGTGCCACAAGGATGGATGGCTAGAGGCCAGTGTCGCTGGTCTAACGAACACCTTTCGGTTTAAGCACTACCGACCATTGGTTAACCTACCGGGTGTAGATAAGCCATACGGTGATGTTATTCGTGGGTGTCTAACGTGTCCTGATGGCTACCTGTTAGCTGGTGCTGACATGACATCACTGGAGGACACAACCAAGCGTCACTACATGAAACCGTTAGACCCTGACTATGTTGAGGCCATGAGCCGTGAAGGTTTTGACCCACACTTAGACTTGGCTCTACACGCTCGTGTTATCACTCAAGATGACATCGACAAGCACAATTCTGGGGAGCGTTCACTCAAAGCCCTCCGTAAGAATTACAAGGTGGTTAACTATAGTGCTACATACGGTGTAGGAGCGCCTAAGCTGGCCCGTGAGACAGGTATGAGTAAGTCTGAGGCTAAGA